>Ga0209495_1000440_pt1 | contig 32776 bp, 22 predicted proteins | sample EN1Hudsemesocosm_FD_184629 | JGI IMG/M metagenome (GOLD analysis project Ga0209495, IMG submission 184629) | Methane-oxidizing microbial communities from mesocosms in the Hudson Canyon - EN1E Hudson Canyon (SPAdes) (version 2) | ecosystem: Environmental > Aquatic > Marine > Cold seeps | place... | reverse complement strand
TAATTTCAGACAACAAAACCTCACACTGTTAGGTGAGTATTTTTATCTCAATGAAGATGGCCAACTCAATAACAGTGCCGAAATGGCATCGTATGATGGCAAGCAATATGGCGGCTTTATCGAAGGCATTTATCAGTTCCAACCACGCTGGAGTGCGGGTGTGCGGTATGACTGGTTAGGCAGTCAATTGCGTGCATCTGATGATGAGTTACTTACTGATGCAGATCTGGATTTTTCTGGTTTTCATCCGCAACGTTACAGCTTAATGCTGGAATGGTTACCAAGTGAATTTAGCCGCCTGCGTGCTCAACTCAATCACGATAAATCATCGCACAATGACGATACCCAGTTGTTCTTACAATATACCGTTAACATTGGCGCTCATGGCGCTCATAGTTATTAAAAGGCGCTTGTCATGAAAAAAATATTTTCCTTACTACTACTGATAGCCTCTTCATCAGCAATGGCTGATTTAACGATCTTTGCCTGCGAACCTGAATGGGCGGCCTTAAGTCAAGAACTCGGCGGCGATAAGCTAAAGGTGTTTTCGGCGACTACGGGCTTGCAAGATCCGCATTATATTCAAGCGCGACCGAGCTTAATCGCCAAAGCAAGGCAAGCTGATTTATTAGTATGTACAGGCGCAGAACTAGAAAGTGGCTGGTTGCCGTTACTACAACGTAAAGCGGGCAATGCAGCGATTCAGACGGGTGCTGCGGGTTATTTCATGGCCACCGACTATGTTAGCTTGCTGGCTGTTCCAAGCTCACTGGATCGCAGTCAGGGCGATGTGCATGCCTCAGGCAATCCACATATTCAAACCAGTCCACTTTATATTCTGCAGGTTGCCGAAGCACTGTCACAACGCTTGCAGGATCTCGATCCTGACAATGCTGATGTTTATCAACAGCACAGTGCAGATTTCAAACAACGCTGGCAAGCGGCTATCGACAAATGGCAACAGCAAGCAACACCACTCAAAGGTACGTCGATTGTGGTGCAACATGATAGTTGGATTTATCTATTTGACTGGCTGAGTTTAAACAAGGTCGCCGTACTTGAAGCGAAACCAGGCGTTGCCCCCAGCGTAAATGATCTGAACAAGGTACTCAATCACCTTAAAACATCGTCTGCCAAGCTTGTTATTCATGCGGCATATCAATCACCACGGGCGACGGATTGGCTGGTGGATAAAACGGCGATAAGCAAGGTGACCTTGCCATTCACGGTAGGCGGAAATGAACAAAGTAGCGATTTATTTAGTTTGTTTGATAACACCATTCAACGCTTGCTGGATGCACATAAATGATCTGGTCTAATTTTGACCTAATGCTGATTGTGCCCGCCTTTTTAGCGGGTGCACTGGTGCTATCAACCCATGTGCCTTTGGGACAAGAGGTATTGAAGCGAGGCATTATCTTTATTGATATTGCCATCGCGCAAATGGCTGCTTTAGGTGTGATTGCCGCCACAGTGTTTGGCGGTGACCTTGCCACTTGGCAAGTTCAATTATTTGCCGCTTTAGCTGCCATTATGGGTGCCACCTTGATCCATTGCTTAGAACAACAATACGTCGATATATTAGAAGCGCTTATCGGCTTATTGTTTGTACTTGCCGCCAGTGCAGGTATGTTATTAGTCAGTTATGCACCACATAGTGATGAACTATTACATGATTTATTAGTTGGACAGATCTTATGGGTTAGTTATGAACAGCTACTCTGGGTAGCCGCACTTTACCTTCCCCTACTATTACTTTGGTTTTCGGTAAAAACAAAACACCCCATGCTCTTTTATATCGTGTTTTCATTAGCGGTAACGGCATCTGTACAGTTAGTTGGCATATATTTAGTTTTCGCGAGCTTGATCTTACCCGCTCTCGCCAGCCGACAAATAGCATCGCGATTCAAAGCATTATCCGTCGCCTATCTAATCGGCCTAAGTGGTTATTTAATTGGACTTATCGCATCACTGATTTTTGATTTACCAACTGGTGCAATAATGGTCTGGAGCTTATTGTTGATATCACTCCTCGCCAAGCCGTTATTGAAAGGCTTAAAGCGGGCTGATCTTTAATTCCCACCTAAATAAGCGAAACTCTGAATAAGAACAGTCATACAGAGCTCAGCTTAAATAACGTTTCCGTTTGGCGGGTTTTAGTTGCTGCAAATCAACTATCACAAGGCCATCGATACAATGACCAAAGTCGGCATCAATATTAAAATCAATAAAACGAACGCCGCCTTGCTCGCATAAATCAGAGTACTGTTTATAGAGCGTTGGCACCGTCACATTCATATGAGTAAGTTGCTCACGTAACACTCTAAAGTCATCAGCATAATCAACACCGGTAACGGTTCTATTCACCATCTCCGTTTCATCTTTAGATAAGCGGTATGGTGTTTTAGCCGTAGCCAAAACGTCATCATCAGGAAAATAATGCTGATAAAAACCAATAATCAATGCTTGAGCTAAATCAGGATAACTATTGCTAAGACTCACGGGGCCAAACAAATAACGAATGTCAGGATAATGTTTTAAATAAGCGCCAATGCCATACCACAGGTAATCTAAACTACGTTTACCCCAATATTTAGGACTGACAAAACTACGACCCAATTCAATCCCTTGCTCAAAAAAGGGTGCCATTCTATCGGCATCGTAATTGAATAATTCCTGACTATAAATGCCACGACTGTCTTTCTTCGCGAATAAACTCTTCACTTCGCCCAAACGATAAGCACCAGCAATTTCCAGCTCATTTTCATCCCACAGCACGAGGTGGCGATAGTCTCTATCATATGTATCTAAGTCACGGTGATTGCCCGTTCCTTCTCCTACCTGACGAAAAGTGACTTCTCGCAATCGGCCAATTTCATGCATTACAGCTGAATCAGGCTGGTGATTAAACAGATAGATCTTCATGCCGTCTTTGGTTTCACCCAAACATTCTGCTTCTTTCAGCTCTCGTTTAATTTCACGACGTTCGCTTGGGTGAGCAACGGTTTTTTCAGTAATAAATAGCGATGACTTCCCTTTAGCCATGCGATATAAATGCCGACGAATCAATTTTACTTTTTCTTTTTTTATTAAAGGTAAAGCTTCAATCTGCTGATATGGAATAGCTTCACCGACTTGAATAGAGATCGTTTTTGATTTTTTATTAAACATCTCATGTGCGAGCAACATTCCAGCCAAAGGCTTATAAACCATTGAGGTGCTATAAAATAATGAGGAGTTTTTTGCATTCACAAACATCGGCAATAGTGGTGAGTTTGTTTTTTTGGCAAAGCTTAAAAAACCACTAGTCCATTTACTATCTTGAACACCATTAGGCCGTATCCTTGATACTTCACCTGCTGGAAAAACAATCACTGCTTCATCATTTCGCAGGCAATTCAGGATATTTTCAATACTACTTTTACGTGTTGATTTACTCAAATTATCAACTGGCAACAATAAACCCTCAACAGCTTTAAAGCTCATTAGCATGTCATTAACAACAATTTTTACATCGCGTCGGACTTCAGCCACTAGTCTCAATAGGGCTAGACCATCTAAAGCCCCCAAGGGATGATTAGCAACCATCACAACTCGGCCTGTTGCGGGGATATTCTGTCGATCACGGTGAGAAATAGAGTAGCTAAAATTAAAAAAGTTAAGCACTTGCTCAATAAAGTCGAACCCAGTTAGATCTTGATGTTCGTCTAAAAAGCCGTTTACGGCTTGTTCATGCGTTAATTTACGTAATAAACCTAAAGCGGGACGCTTTAGCCATGGACTCCGCGTTTCAAAAGTAGGGAATTTGTCTTTAATCTCATTTTCGACATTTAGCATTTTTTAACCTTTATATAACCGACTAACAATGATCATATAAAGGTCGTGTTACAGCTTTATAACAAAATGATGATATTTTGCTTACGTAGAAAAATACACCAAGGATTTATTTATCAAGTACATATTTCAAGGGAAAACAACAACTAAATTGTGAGCCTTCTCCAACTTCGCTAGTTATACGAAGTTCTGCTCCATGACGTTGCAGAATGTGCTTAACAATTGCCAAGCCTAGACCTGTTCCACCCGCTTCTTGTGAACGGCCACTATCAACACGATAAAAACGTTCTGTTAGACGATCTAAATGATGCTCTGCAATACCGGGACCATTATCACTCACCTCGATGCAGCCATTTGTGTCGCTGACTGTCCAGCGAATAGTCACTGTTGAATCAGCTGGCGTGTACTTCACCGCATTAAACACAAGATTAGACACTGCGCTACGCAGCTCATCACTATCTGCTAATAATAGTTTGTCACTGTCAAGTTCTAGTTTGATCGTATGCTGCTGATATTGTTTTAATTGTTCTGCATCTTTAATGATAGAACGCAACAAATCACCCACATCAATCGGCCTGTGTCCTAAAGGTTTTTCACCCATTTCTAGCTGTGACAAAGTCAGTAAATCTTTGATCATCACATCCATTCGTTGGGTCTGTTGTTGCATAACGGGTAATGCGGCACCCCATTGTTGTGTCGAACTTTCAGCAGTGAACATTTCTAAATAGCCATGTAAGACCGTCAAAGGTGTTCTTAGCTCATGCGATACATTAGCCACAAAATCACGGCGCATACGTTGCAGCTTAATTGTTTGAGTCATGTCGCGAGCAATGAGTAGGCGACCTTGACCCATATAATTAACAATCTTCACCTCCAGCTGCTGCTCTGATCGAATTGGTGAAGCAACAACAGCCACACTATCTTTACTGATTGGGGCATGTAATAAGGTATGAAATGCAGGATCGCGAATCAGATTATTAACCCGAACATGACTATCTTGTGGCCAGCGAATGCCTAATAACTCTTGTGCCGCTTTATTGGCCCACTCAACTTTACCAAAATCTCCCATCACCACAACCGCATCAGGTAAAGCTGCTGTTGCTGCTTGGAACTGCTTTAAATAGCCTCGCAGTCTTTTTTTACGCGACTTATTTTGTTTGCCAACCCGATCAATTTCTCTACAAATATCATCAATCACGCCATCAACACTAGGGGGATTATATTTTTTTGGCTCTTTTAACCAAAAATAAAGCCTGTTCCAGGTTCGCTGCAGCCACAGCGCATAGGCAAATGTAGCGATAAACATCACTAGTAACATTTGATCAAATAATAGACCGACAAAACCAGCGACACTTACGATCGTGATTAAACGCCAGTAATCCCAAATCATCATATTGCTGACCCTTTTACCCTTTATTCTTCTGCAAAACGGTAGCCAACACCACGTACCGTTTGTACTAGATGATCATGCTTAGAAGGCTCTAATGCTTTGCGTAGACGCCGGATATGCACATCAACAGTACGCTCTTCGATATACACCGTATCGCCCCATACATGGTCGAGTAATTGACCTCGGCTATAAGCGCGCTCAGGATTACGCATAAAAAAATGTAATAAGCGGAACTCTGTCGGGCCAAGATCTATTCGTTGTTCATCAACAGTCACTCGATGACTTTTAGTATCGAGAACCAAACCCGCTATATCGATTTTTTGGTTTTCACCTGTCTCTGATAAATTGCAGCGACGCATCACTGCTTTGATCCTAGCCATCAATTCTGGTGGTGAAAATGGTTTGTTTATATAGTCGTCAGCGCCGACACTCAGGCCTTTGACCATATCTTCACTTTCACCTTTTGCTGTCAGCATAATCACTGGAATACTTGCCCATGATTCAACTGCTCGTAAGCGACGAATAAATTCAATACCGTCAATGCCAGGCAACATCCAGTCCAATAAAATTAACTCGGGCTGCTGATTTTTTAACCAGTCCAAGCCTTTTTCAGCATCACCAACAGATTCACATTCAAAGCCAGAGTGTCGCAAAGAAAAACACAGCATATCTCTGATTGCCACATCATCTTCTACTACTAAAATTGTTGTTGCCATTCGGCCACCTTAATTCTGATATTGATCAGTCTATCTTAACAACACTATATTACAGATTTATAACAGTCCGTTGAAATTCATCTTGTTACTTAAATAGAAGCCTGTACACAGCGTAAAATACCATAATCATATTCACCATCAAGCTCATCATAAGCCGGCTTTAAGCGACCTTTTTGTTGATCTTCTTGTGACTCTAATACAAAAATAACCTCATTATATTCAGCATCGCTGAGATCTAATACGTCGCGAACATCAAGTAGACCAACTTCAATCGCATCAGCCAAATGTGTATAAATCGTGCTACTTTTCACATCACGTTGCTGGGCAATTTTGTCAATATCTAAGCCTTGCTGATAATACATCAAGGTTTCATTAACCGTTGAACTCAAGCGATTATTCAATAACTCTGACAAGGGATGTTTTGCTATTTCACTAATAAACTCCTGCCCATAACGCATCAGCTTTTGCTCACCCACACCGGACACTTTACTTAGATCTACCAGTGTTGTTGGTCTGCTTTTCAGCATCTCTTGTAAGGTGGCATCATGAAAAATCACATAAGGTGGCACACCAAATTCGCCAGCCAATGTCAGTCGTAATGCACGCAGAGCGTCCCATAATGCTTCATCTTGTGGCCGTACTGAGCTTTTTTGTTTTTTCCCTTTGGCTATTTTTTCTGGTTTTGTTTGTTTTCTAAGCTGTAGTGTTTGTTCACCACGTAATAATGAACGACATTTTTCGCTTAATCGTAACGCCCCATGGCGTTCGCTATCAATATCCAAATAACCCAAGGCGATCAATTGCCTGAACAGGCTACGCCATTCTGTTGCTGGCATTTCACTGCCTATACCAAACGTACTAATCGTGTCATGACCATTGCGTTGAATTCGTTCATCATTTTTACCTTGCAAGATATCAACAATATAGTTGACGCCAAAACGCTGTTCGGTACGGTATATACACGATAAGGCTTTTTGTGCGGCTTCAGTGCCATCCCATTTTTCAGGAGGCCTTTGGCAATTATCACAATGGCCACAGGCTTTTGTCCCTGTTTCATCAAAATAACTCAATAGCGACTGTCTACGGCAGCTAACCACTTCACATAGGCCGAGCATAGACTCTAATTTTTGATGTTCAACACGTTTATGCGCTTCATCTGCATTCGAATCCTGCATAAACTGGCGCAAAGTAATGACATCTTGTAAACCATAAGCCATCCATGCATTGGCAGGCTCACCGTCACGCCCTGCCCGCCCTGTTTCTTGATAATAGGCTTCAATACTTTTTGGTAAACTCAGGTGAGCAACAAAACGGACATCAGGTTTATCAATACCCATTCCAAAGGCAATGGTGGCGACGATAATCACCCCTTCTTCGCGCAGAAAACGTTGTTGGTTTTGTTGCCGTACTTGCTGTGGCAGCCCCGCATGATATGGTAAAGCAAGCCGGCCTTGTTCGGCTAACCACTCTGCTGTTGCTTCTACTTTTTTACGTGATAAACAATAAACAATACCGGCATCATCAGGATGATTATCCTGTAAAAATGTCCACAAACGTTGTTTTGGGTTATTCCCTTCTGAGATAGCGTAATGAATATTTGGCCGATCAAAACTATTGATAAAAACACGTGCATCAGCCAATTGCAGTTGGACAATAATTTCATCGCGTGTTCGCTGATCAGCGGTTGCGGTTAACGCTATGCGAGGAATGCTGGGATAACGTTCATGCAATAATTTGAGCTGTTGGTAATCAGGCCGAAAGTCATGCCCCCATTGCGATACACAATGCGCTTCATCTATAGCAAATAAAGCTAAGTGACAGCGATCTAATAGGCTTAAAAAATGACTATTTAATAACCGCTCGGGAGCAACATAGAGTAACTGTAATTCACCATTAACAAGCTGTTGCTCTACCTCTCTAGCCTGCTCAAGGTTAAGGCTAGAGTTCAGATAAGCAGCATTAATACCTAATTGTTGCAGCGCATCGACCTGATCTTGCATTAAGGCAATAAGAGGAGAAACAACAATCGCTGTTCCATCACGCACTAATGCAGGGATCTGATAACACAATGATTTACCGCCACCAGTAGGCATCAGCACTAAAGCATCATGACCATCGAGCAGTTCTTGGATAATATCTTGCTGGGCATGACGAAAGTCGTCATAACCGAAGGTGGATTGGAGGATTTCTTGGGCGCGTTTCATTTGGACTATTTTACATAAAAAAGGCCTCGGATGAGGCCTTTTAAGATGTCATGATTAATAATACTGCTCAGGCTGTTTTAAGACATAAACCCTTTTATCATGAAAAAGATAGCTGCCGCCATTACCGCTGCAGAAGGTACTGTAATTATCCACGCTGTAATAATCTTCTTAATGGCATCGCGCTTCACATATAAACTTTTTTTATCTTCTTTTAACGTTTTCTTCGATTGTTTAAGAGACTCTTCTTCTTCATCAATCAAACGATAAAGTGTTGTGATGCGGTCATAGTCTTGCTCAGCCTTACTTGCTTTTTTATCTAAACCTACCAACTCACTACGTAACGCTCCCAAGGTTTGTTTCTCACCTTTGATATCTTTTTTATCTTGAGCGATGTCATCCTCAATCTCAGTTTTCACGGAAGCATCGAGCCACTCACGTAAAAAACCAACACCAAAAATACCACCAATCGCAATATGTGTTGAACTGACAGGCAAACCTAATTGACTGGCAATAATCACCGTAATTGCCGCCGCCATCGCCACAGAGAAAGCACGCATTTGATCTAATTCGGTAATTTCACTACCCACGGTTCTAATTAATCTAGGACCATACAATGCCAAACCAATCGCGATACCCAAGGCACCAACACCCATAACCCAGAAAGGAATGCCCGCTTTAGCAGAAATGCCGCCCGTCATCACGGCATCATTAATAGCCGCTAAAGGACCAATGGCATTGGCCACGTCATTAGCACCATGAGCAAAACTCAATAATGCCGCAGCGAAGATTAATGGAATGGTAAATAAGACATTCACACCACCACGATTATTTTCTAATGTGCCTAATTTGGCTTTGATTGATTTTTTCATCCAGAAGAAAACGAGCACAGCCACAATGCTACCTAGTAGCAATGCCGCTCCTAATGTTGGTTTTTTGGTCACCTCAACAGTGAAGAACATAATGTCATTAAAGCCATTCAGCAATGATGGCCATACTTTTTTCAGACCTTTCAGAACAAGATAGGTGACAAAAGACAAAGACATAATGGCGACATAAACGGGAACCCATTTATAAGATGCTGCGACTTTGTCTTTTTTAAAGATAATGGTTTTTTTGATCGCAAATAAGAAGCCGGCAGCAATCACACCACCAATGACGGGAGAAATAACCCAAGAGCTTGCAATCTTACCCATTGTGCCCCAGTCAACAATGCTAAATCCGGCAGCAGCAATACCCGCGCCCATGACTCCACCCACAATTGAATGTGTTGTTGAAACAGGTGCCTTAGCCATGGTCGCCAAGTTAAGCCACAGTGCAGCCGCTAATAATGCAGCCATCATTGCCCATAAAAAGCTATCGGTATCACTGCCAAATGCATCAATATCAATAATGCCTTTTTTAATGGTTGAAACTACCTCACCACCAGCAATAATGGCGCCGCTCGCTTCAAAAACCATGGCAATAATGATTGCCCCAGTCATGGTTAAGGCTTTAGACCCCACTGCTGGACCAACATTATTGGCAACATCGTTAGCACCGATATTCATCGCCATATAACCACCAAAAACGGCAGCAATAGCTAAAAACACATTATTAGGTACACCACCGCTGGTGGCAAAACTGTAAGCTAAAACACCGACAAGGAAAAATAATGCAAAGCCGATTCTGCCCAGTTCTGAATGACTTTTTTTCATTGCCTGCTTTTCAAGCTGATTAATTGTCTTAATTTCCATAATGCACCCATGAGTGAGGAATAATTTTTGCAATTATTACAATATTGAGACGGTTTGACACAATTAATTATTTTTTACGCTGTATGCTGTAACTATCACTTGTTAGTATTGTCTACTTAAAACACTCTCTTGCGACCGATAATGATCATGAAAAAACTTTTTGCACTTTTATTTTTGCTACTCGCTTTTAGCGTTCAAGCGCGGCCGGGCTTATTAGATAGTCTTGGTTTATCAAATGAATTTGATACTCCGCCTGATGTCGATGAGGCCTTTATCTTTTCTGCCCAAGCAAAAGATGCCAATGCAATACTGGCACGCTGGGTGATCGCTGAGGGCAACTATCTCTATAAAGATAAAATTCGTTTTGAAATCATTGAAAATGAGAATGTAAAAATCCAGCCCTTTTCACTGCCCCTTGGTGAAAATAAAATGGATGAGGTGTTTGGTTTAAGTGAAGTCTATCAACATGACATTGATGTTAACCTTGCTCTCAACCGCAGCGCTGAAGTCACCAAGATCACGCTAAAAGCCTATTACCAAGGTTGTTCCGAAACATTCCGCATTTGTTACCCACCAACAGAAAAAGAAATACTCATTAGCCTGCCCGCGATCTCAGGCACAGTAAATCAAGCACTAGAAACGGTGGCCACTTTGCCCGTTTTTGCCGAACAAGATCGTATTGCACAAAGCTTGGCTGAAGACAGTGTCATTAAAATATTATTGGGCTTTTTTGGGCTTGGTTTATTACTGGCATTTACCCCCTGTGTTTTCCCAATGATTCCAATTTTATCCAGCATCATTGTCGGTGAAGGTGAACGTATCACCACCCATCGTGCATTTATCTTATCGCTCACCTATGTCTTAGCCATGTCTGTAACCTATACCGTTGCTGGTGTGATGACCGGGCTATTGGGTGAAAACCTACAGGCCATGTTCCAAAACCCATGGATTATCGGAAGTTTCAGCGCACTATTTGTGGTCTTGTCTCTGTCGATGTTTGGTTTGTTTGAACTACAATTACCGCATGCAATACAACATCGTTTGCACCAAATCAGTCATCAACAACAAGGTGGCCATATCGCTGGGGCTGCATTGATGGGTTTATTATCCGGTTTAATTGTCGGCCCTTGTTTAGCGCCACCTTTAGCAGGCGCACTTATTTTTATCGGCCAACATGGTGATCCTGTCTTAGGTGGCAGCGCCTTATTTGCACTCAGCATGGGCATGGGCTTACCACTACTCATTATCGGCACCTCTGCTGGCACCTTACTTCCCAAAGCAGGCGATTGGATGAACACCATTAAAATCATCTTCGGTGTATTAATGCTCGCGCTAGCCATATGGATGTTAGAACGGATTATTCCTGGCTGGGTCAGCTTATTTTTATGGGGCAGCTTATTTATTGTCAGTGCAGTGTATTTAGGTGCACTTAATACACTTCATATTGATACCAATGGTTGGCAAAAACTGTGGAAAGGTCTCGGTCTTGTTCTATTAATATATGGCGGATTATTAATGATTGGTGGTGCAAGTGGCAGTCATAATATATGGCAACCGCTACAAGCTATTCTATCCAGTCAATCAACTGTCGCGCCAGCTCATGCGGGGCTAAACTTTACCAAGGTTAATAATATCACTGAACTCGACCAGCAATTAAGCCAGAACAATAAACCGGCTATGCTCGACTTTTATGCTGACTGGTGTGTTGACTGCAAACGAATGGAAATCACCACATTCCAAGATGATAGTGTCATTAAAGCCTTAAAAAATACACTTACATTACAGATAGATATGACCACTAATAACGCTGAGCATAAAGCGTTGATGAAACAATATGGTGTTTTTGCGCCGCCAACGATCTTGTTTTTTGATGTCGATGGTCAAGAATATAGTCAGCACCGCTTAGTAGGCGCTATCTCGGCACAAAAGCTGGCTCAACATATCTTATCTTTACCAAGCAACGGCCAATAAGCGAGAAAAAACTTTTTCGACGAACTTAGCGACATAACCTAGCTTTTTCACTTAAAAAACTGGACAAATAGTGGCCATTGGTGCAAAATTCTCTACATATTTTTCTTTGTTCTAGGCGCAAAAATACCCATGGCAAAATTTTTAGTGCTACACGGCCCCAACCTAAACCTTTTAGGCACACGTGAACCTGAACATTATGGCGCCGATACATTGGCCGATATTGCCCAACAATTACAAGCCAACGCTGAACAAAGTGGCCACCAGCTGGAAAGCTTTCAGAGTAATGCCGAACACGAGCTTGTCGACAAAATTCATGCGGCAAGAGGCAATACAGACTTCATTATTATCAATCCCGCAGCCTTTACCCATACTAGCGTCGCGCTACGTGATGCATTGTCTGCTGTAGAAGTACCGTTCATCGAGGTACACCTATCAAACGTTCATGCACGAGAAACTTTCCGTCATCATTCCTACCTATCAGATATTGCCGTTGGCGTAATCTGCGGTCTAGGATCCCAGGGTTATCAGCTGGCTTTACAAGCCGCTATCAAACACACTAATCAATAGGATTATCTTTATGGATATTCGTAAAATCAAAAAACTGATCGACTTAATTCAAGAATCTGATGTAGCAGAAATTGAAATTCAAGAAGGTGAAGAGTCTGTACGTATCAGCCGCAATCATACTTCTGCACCCGTGATGATGGCCGCGCCAGCAACGCAAGCTGCTCCTATTGCTGCACCCGTTGCTGCTGCGCCAGCCGTTGAAGCAACTCCAGCAGGCCCTAATATGGCTAATGCGGTTAAATCGCCAATGGTCGGCACCTTCTACCGCTCATCATCTCCTGAATCAGCTTCATTTATTGAAGTAGGCCAAACGGTTGCTGAAGGTGATGTTATTTGTATTATTGAAGCAATGAAAATGTTCAATCAAATTGAAGCTGATCGTAGTGGTACAGTTAAAGCTATTTTGGTTGAAAATGGCCATCCTGTTGAATTTGATGAGCCTTTAGTCATCATCGAATAAGCATTCTGTTTGCACGCCATAAGGCGGTGCAATCATGGCCCAACAGCGGATAAAAATATTATGATCGATAAAATTGTCATCGCCAATCGAGGCGAAATTGCTCTTCGTGTATTAAGAGCTTGTAAAGAGTTAGGCATTAAAACGGTTGCTGTTCACTCAGATGTGGATCGCGACTTAAAACACGTGTTATTAGCCGATGAAACAGTCTGTATTGGCCCGGCACCTTCAGCTGAAAGTTATTTAAATGTACCGGCTTTAATTAGTGCTGCAGAAATCACTGATGCCTCAGCGATTCACCCCGGTTACGGATTTTTATCTGAAAATGCTGACTTTGCAGAACGTGTTGAACAAAGTGGCTTCATCTTCATTGGCCCTAAATCAGAAACCATTCGCATGATGGGTGACAAAGTGTCGGCAATCAAAGCAATGAATGAAGCGGGCGTACCTTGTGTTCCCGGTTCTGATGGTGGTTTAGGTGATGATGATGAAACCAATATTCGCATTGCTCGTGAAATTGGTTTCCCATTAATCATCAAAGCCTCTGGTGGTGGTGGTGGTCGAGGTATGCGTGAAGTGCATAGCGAAGCACACTTATTAAATGCGATTGCTTTAACTAAAAGTGAAGCTAAATCACTATTTGGTAATGGCATGGTCTATATGGAAAAATTCCTGACCAATCCACGCCATATTGAATTCCAAGTACTTGCTGACCAACATGGTAATGCCGTTCATATCGGTGAGCGTGATTGCTCAATGCAACGTCGTCATCAAAAAGTAGTTGAAGAAGCGCCAGCACCCGGTATTACAACTGAATTACGTGAAAAAATGGGTAAAATCTGTGCAGATGCTTGTATCCGTATTGGCTATCGTGGTGCCGGTACCTTTGAATTTTTATACCAAGATGGTGAGTTCTATTTCATCGAAATGAATACACGTATTCAAGTTGAGCATACAATTTCTGAACAAATTTCAGGTATTGATTTAGTTGCTGAACAAATCAAGATTGCCGCTGGCGAAAAATTATCATTTACACAAGATGATATTGTCCTTGATGGTCACTCAATCGAGTGTCGTATCAATGCTGAAGATGCCAGAACATTTATGCCTAGCCCAGGTAAAATAACCCACTACCATGCACCAGGTGGTGTTGGCATTCGTATGGACTCGCATGTTTATAGTGGTTATAGCGTACCGCCAAACTATGATTCCATGATCGGTAAATTAATCTCTCATGGTCCAAACCGTGAATCAGCGATTGCTCGCATGCTGACAGCACTCAGTGAAATTGGTATTGAAGGCATTAAAACCAATGTCGCGCTACAACAAGATATTATGAATGATGCTAACTTCCAAGAAGGTGGTACAAACATCCACTATCTTGAGAAAAAGCTAGGTTTATAAATGGCTTGGATTCAATTCATCTTTGATAGCACACCCGATAAAGCCGATGCTTTATCGGATCTGTTGTCTGAGTGTGGTTCAAGCGCCGTTACTTTTCAGGATAATGAAGATCAACCGATCTACGAACCTGAAATTGGTACTACACCATTGTGGCCCGCAACCAATGTCATTGCTTTATTTGATGCTGACACCGATACTGATTTAATCATTCGACTACTCACAGGCATGCTTGCGCCTGAAGCAGTGCCCAAACACCGTATCGAAGCAGTCGAAGATAAAGACTGGGTTCGTGAGTGGATGGATAATTTTCACCCGATGAGTTTTGGTGACAAATTATGGATCTGTCCAAGCTGGCATACACCGCCACAGGAAGATGCTATTAATATCATGTTAGACCCAGGTTTAGCGTTTGGTACCGGTACTCACCCAACCACAGCCCTGTGTTTAAACTGGCTTGACCAAGCAGATGTTAAAGACAAAGTCGTCATTGACTATGGTTGTGGTAGTGGCATCTTAGCCATCGCGGCAGCCTTATTAGGTGCCAAAAAGGTGATTGGTGTCGATACCGATCCACAAGCTTTAGAAGCAACACAAGCCAATGCAGAGCGTAATGGTGTCACTATTGATACTTATCTACCTGATGATTGCCCTGATGAAACCTGTGATTTATTGCTCGCCAATATTCTTGCCGGCCCATTACAATCCTTATCACCACGTTTAGCTAGTTTAAGTAAAACGGGCGCACCAATTGTACTGTCAGGAATTTTAGATTCTCAGGCAGAAGCCGTCAGTCAGAGCTACCAAATGTGGTTTGATATGGAAGCGCCTGTATTCAAAGAAGAGTGGACACGTCTTGTCGGTCAAAAGCGGTGATGAATATCAATTATCCCCCCTCATTTGTCACCCTCGCAGATGCAGGAATCGACAGTCTATTCCAAACACCACTATCGTTGCATTCATGCATAAGCGATAATGGAAGATCAGACCTCAAAGGCCAAGAAATATAAAATGAAGATCGGTCCATACACCCTGCCCAACAATTTGTTTCTAGCCCCCATGGCAGGCGTAACAGATCGCCCATTTCGGCAGTTATGTCGTCGTCTGGGTGCCGGCATGGTTGTGTCTGAGATGATCACCGCCAATAAATCATTATGGGCCAGTAAAAAATCATTATTACGCGCCAACCATGACGGTGAACCTGAACCTCGTGCAATACAAATTGCTGGTACCGATCCGGCCATGATGGCTGAAGCAGCTCAACACAATGTTGAACAAGGTGCTCATATCATTGATATTAATATGGGCTGTCCGGCTAAAAAAGTCTGCAATGTGATGGCTGGCTCCGCCTTATTGCAAAATGAACAACTAGTCGCTGAGATCCTTGAATCAGTGGTGAGTGCCGTCAATGTACCCGTCACGCTCAAAATTCGCACTGGTTGGGATACCGATAATCGTAATGGCGTTGCCATTGCTCGTATTGCCGAACAATCAGGCATCCAAGCTTTAGCTGTTCATGGTCGCACTCGCGCTGATGCTTATCGCGGCGAAGCCGAATACGATACGATTGCGGAGATTAAATCGGCAATCACAATACCGGTGATTGCCAATGGTGATATTTCTAATCCCGAGAAAGCAAAACAGGTACTCGATTACACCCAAGCTGATGCCGTAATGATTGGTCGAGCCGCACAAGGTAATCCGTGGATCTTTAAACAGATCAACCACTACCTGACTTATGGCGAATATTTAGCCTCACCAGAAGTGGCTGAAGTGCGCCAGACCTTGATTGAGCATTTACATACCTTATATGAATTTTATGGTGATTACACCGGTGTGCGCATGGCGCGTAAACACATTGCTTGGTATAGCAAAGGTCTACGTAATGGCAACCCCTTCCGCCAGCATATGAACACGCTGGAACTACCACAGCAACAACTCGATTTCACGGAACAGTTTTTTGCTCAGCTAGAACAGGATATGATTGCAGCATGACTGATCAATTAGATAATACAAATACCGCATGTTTCAATCTTGGTGTCGCCGAAGAAGTGGCAAACGCACCTTTAGCAGAGTGTGTTGAAGCCTCTTTAAAGGATTATTTTCAACAATTAGATGGTCATAGCACCACTAATTTGTATGACATGTTATTAGCCGAAGTTGAAGCGCCATTGTTTAAAGCAACACTTGAACATACCAAGGGTAATCAAAGCCGTGCAGCTGAGATCCTAGGCCTCAATCGCGGTACGCTAAGAAAAAAATTAAAGACATACGGCCTATGATACATATTGCCAAATTAAATTAAGAGATTACAAATGAATAAAATCCAACGTGCACTATTAAGTGTGTCAGATAAAACAGGTGTTTTAGAACTAGCCCAAGAACTCACTCGCCTGGGTGTCGAACTTTTATCAACCGGTGGCACAGCCAAATTACTTGCCGATGCTGGTTTGCCAGTAACAGAAGTATCACAACATACCGGCTTCCCTGAAATGATGGATGGTCGTATCAAAACACTTCATCCTAAAATTCACGGTGGTTTATTAGGCCGTCGCGGTACTGATGAAGCGATTATGGCCGAGCATGATATTGCCCCTATCGATTTAGTCGTAGTGAATTTATATCCTTTCGAAGCCACTATTGCTCGTGATGATTGCACCTTGCCAATGGCGATTGAAAACATCGATATCGGTGGACCAACAATGTTACGTGCAGCAGCAAAAAATCATGCTTCAGTAACGGTATTGATTGATCCTGCAGATTACGGCCGTGTATTAGAGCAACTTGAAAATACCGGTGCTGTTGATGATGCTACTCGCTTTGATCTAGCGGTAAAAACATTTGAACATACTGCTCATTATGATGGCGCCATTGCTAATCACTTAGGCAAAATCACGGGTGCCTATACAGAAAATGCGGGTGAAGATAACTTCCCTCGTACATTTAATACACAATTTAATAAAACGCAAGAAATGCGTTATGGTGAAAATCCACATCAAAAAGCAGCATTTTATACCGAAGCAGAACCAGAAGTAGGCACCATCAGTGCGGCAGTTCAAATTCAGGGTAAAGAGCTGTCTTACAACAATATTGCTGATACTGATGCCGCGCTTGAATGTGTTAAAGCCTTCCCAGAATCACCAGCATGTGTAATTGTTAAACATGCTAACCCATGTGGTGTTGCTACAGCTGATGATCTATTAACAGCTTATGATTTGGCCTATCACACAGATACTACCTCAGCATTTGGAGGCATCATCGCCTTTAACCGAGAACTTGATGCTAAAACAGCACAAGCCATTGTTGACCGTCAATTTGTTGAAGTGATTATTGCACCTTCAATTAGTGATGAAGCTAAACAAGTGGTCAGTGCTAAGAAGAATGTTCGCCTACTTTGCTGTGGTGACTTCCCTAGTCAACAGGCTGAAGGCCTAGACTACAAACGTGTAACAGGTGGCTTATTAGTACAAGATCGCGATACAGCGCTAGTCACTGAAGACGAATTGAAAGTGGTGACCAAAAAAGCACCTAGCGATGAACAAATGCAAGATTTACTATTTGCATGGCGTGTCGCAAAATTTGTTAAATCAAATGCGATTGTCTACGTTAAAAACCAACAAACTGTCGGTATTGGTGCGGGCCAAATGAGTCGTGTTATCAGTAGTCGAATTGCCGGAATCAAAGCAGATGATGCAGACTTGCCTGTACCCGGTGCAGTGATGGCTTCAGATGCCTTCTTCCCATTTCGCGATGGTTTAGATCTTGCCGCAGAAGCAGGCATTAGTGCCGTGATTCAACCCGGTGGTTCAATGCGTGATGATGAAGTTATTGCTGCAGCGGATGAACATGGTATTGCTATGGTCTTCACAGGCATGCGTCATTTCCGTCACTAATTTTAAAGAGACGGAATAAGCAGTGGAGGCAGTTCAAGCCCTAAAACAATTTGAAACACTCAACCGCATACGGATCGAGCGCTTGTGTGAACTAGCACCCAAAAGCCAGCAAGACTTTTTTGACTTGCTGGCTTTGCTATTCCATCTTAATTCTGAAGACTTACCTGGTTATATTAGCGGTGACACCCCGGCAGGCATCGTCAATTATCAGCCTAGTAATGCCGTTATCGAGGCTGCTCAATTAATTAATCCCCAGTTTAATTTTAAACGCAGACCGTTAAGACATTATCCTATTCTAGGCGTCTACCTGATTAATGATAATGCAACGCTTCACTATCCCGAGGTAGCAGAGTTTGAACTTTGGCTTGTCCATGCAAGCTTAGCCACGCAGGATAAATCTTTACAACAAAAATTAAACGCCATTGAAACATGGGCAAAAAGTCTCAATATCACCTTAACTACACGCCTGCTCTCTGAGCAGTCTTTAAGTCAAAACAGTCTATCTACTGATGATTTAAATCGATTTTATCTGAATGGATTGGTCTTAGGTGGCAGCGCACCACTTTGGTGGGCGATCAGTCCTGAACAAGAAGATCAGAACTACCAACAAGCTGCGGCAGTTCTGACACAGCAACGTTATTTAGGTCACACCAGTATTATTGATTTTGGCCCACTACCGAAAGCAAATGCCCAACACCTCTTTGAACAGACGGCATCGATATTACTACAAGCAATGGAGCATGGTCTTCAGCCGGTGTTAAACCTTGTCTATCATCAGTATTTGCTCATCTCATTTCCAGATTATCCATGGTGTTGCCAACAATTTAAGTTGGCGCTGTATCAGGGTGAGAAAGATCCTTTAGCTATTGATGCCAATGTTTTAAAACTAGAGGCTCTAATGGCCTCATCTAAAGTGAACAATGAACAACAACTACTTGCCCAACAATCACTTTATACCGCTTTTAATGAACGTCTAAGCCAACACGTCTCTCAGGCACGTTATCCTTGGCGGAGAGATTTCTTAAAGCAATGTGTGCAATCATGGCAATGGCCACAGCACCAAAGTCAAACACTGGATCAGCGCCAAAATTCAAACTATCGACAATGCCATTCTGAATTTCAACAAGCGAGTGAGCTACATGTTTCAGTGCAACAAACACTCAATCAATTTGCTGCAACACACCAGCTAGATATCACGCCAACGAATAATCAGTTTAAGCAACAATTACAGCTCCTCCATGATGCTGGTCCCGATACTATTCCATATTTAGCCAATTCATTATTACCCCGTAATACTGAAGAGTATGTCTATTTGTATCGTTTCTCGGCCAAGGGCGACTGGCTTATTAATGATATTCCACTTAGCAGTGCTAAGGAACAGGCTTTATTTAAAGCGCCATCATTACTGCATGTACTCACTTGGGCTGTAAGAAATCACTTACTCATCCGCTCTAATCAGCTAAAAATAGCTGACAATAGCGAGCAAGTTACCGTAGGCCTCGTGCTTAAACTGGTGAAACAACTATTAACATCACCCATAGCACTCCCTTCCCCCTCTTTTACTGAGCTAGATTTGGCCAAGCCAGCTGAATGTCATCACGTTATGCTATTCATCAACTTAGAGCAGGAAGGCCCTCAAGATACACTTGCCCAACAAGGCTTAGTCCGCTCCAGTTTAAAAAATGACCCCTTAAGTTACGCATTAAATAAACAAAATTTAATCTTCGGCATAGAAGGTTTGATCTATTCTAGCTGGGGACAGTGGCATTATTTTTCTCACACTCGCAACACAGCAGTAGCGGAAATGTTGACAGCTATTTTGCGCTGGCAACCTAAAAATACCGAAGCAGAATTAACCCTATGCTGGTGCCCATCAGATTCTCATGGAAAAGCAATAGAGCGCAGGCTAACAAAACTATATAAAGAAGTAATCACTCACTACCAAGCCCATAACGATTATGGTACTTATCTTCTTCCCCTGTCTGAATCATTGTGCACTATTCAGTGGCAACCAGGCAGTTGTGACTACAGTTTAGCCACTAAATCTCAGCAGACAGTAGATATTCTCGGTGCCGTTAGATCTCAATTCTCACACACTAAAGTGGATGTTTACCTTGATCCTACTGGCTTGTATGCACAGTTATTACGTTTACAGTCAGCAACGCAAATCACTGTCTTCATGTATTTCAAAAAGAAAATAATTACCCTCTATTTACTTGATGAACAAGGCACGCTATATCAACATAGCTTCAAAGACTTAACAGAATCGACGATAAACGGTCATTACCATCGTTTTTTAAGCAGTATTAAGCAAAAAAATAAGGTTGAACACCTTCGTTTCTATCGTTTAGCAAAGTCAGTAACAAAGGACTGGTCAATAGCCGCCATGCCATTAACAAATAGTTCGCTAACTAGTTATTTGCCCGTTACCATCGAAATGGCATCATCAGCTGATGACGCAGAATGTGTCGTACACTGTGGCCCCAAAAACTTTAGCGGCAAAGCAAATGATCAAGCACTGTTCAAACAAATTAAGAGTCTGGTACTTAGCTTAAGAAAGTCCCAAGCAAATTACCCTTTATATATTACTGACTTGGCTTTCCCACAACAGATGCATTTGCCTACCTACCAATACATCATGCATAAAGAACGCTTGGAAAACTTATTAAATAATTGACTAAGATCACAGAGTTTTATTAATAGAGGTGACCTTTAGCCACTAGTCTTTTATTATATCCACTTCATCACCATTCAAGAGAATCTATAATGATCAAAGTAGGTATTGTCGGCGGCACAGGTTATACCGGTGTAGAACTGCTACGATTATTAGCCAAACACCCAGAAGTTTCGCTGCATGTTATCACTTCACGCAGTGAAGCAGGCATGGCTGTCAGCGAATTATTTCCTAATCTTCGCGGCCATGTCGATCTCAATTTTTCCATACCTGATGTTAATCTACTGTCAGACTGTGATGTGGTATTTTTTGCCACACCTCATACCGTTGCTATGGCACTGGTGCCAGAATTGATTGCTCGCGGAACGCGCGTCATTGATTTATCTGCAGACTTTCGCCTCAAAGATGCTCAACTTTGGGAGCAGTGGTACAAAATGCCTCATACGGCCCCAGATCTCCTAGACCAAGCCGTTTATGGACTCGCGGAGGTCAATCGTAAGGCAATTAAACAGGCACAACTCGTTGCCGCTCCAGGCTGTTATCCAACGGCAACACAACTTGGCTTTTTACCTTTATTAGAAAATAACATCATTGATCCTCAACATCTGATTGCGGATGCAAAATCAGGCGTAAGTGGTGCTGGACGCGCTGCATCTGTTGGCGCCTTATTGGCCGAATCTTCTGAAAGCATGAAAGCCTATGCCGTTGCAGGTCATCGTCACTTACCTGAAATTGTGCAAGGCTTGGACTTGGCCAGTGAACATCCCGTTAATCTCACCTTTGTACCTCATCTCACACCGATGATTCGTGGTATTCATGCCACGCTTTATGGCCGTTTAAACCAAGACATTGATCTGCAAGCACTGTTTGAACAACGTTATGCTGACGAACCTTTCGTCGATGTCATGCCGGCCGGCTCTCAGCCAGAAACACGCAGCGTTCGTGGTTCAAACACCTGCCGAATAGCCGTTCATCAACCGCAAGATAGTGATACCGTTGTGGTGTTATCTGTTATAGATAATCTGGTCAAAGGGGCGTCAGGCCAAGCCATCCAAAGCATGAACATTATGTTTGGTTTTGAAGAAACATTAGCATTAGACATCATTGCGACACTACCATAACGATACTATGTCATCTTTAGCTAAACACGTCATTCATCAACCAAAACCTTCACGTACCATTCTGCTAATTATCTTCGTGGTTATTATCAGCAATGCTGTGCAATGGTTGTTTCAGCAACAGCAGCAGGTCCGGCAGCAACAAGATAATCAACAATTACGAGATGAAATAAGCCGTTTAAAAACACATAACGGTCACTATACAGTGACCACTTCTCAACATTACTCTCAACTTTTACTTGAACAAGCCACAACAGAAAAACTGAGACAAAAGCTATCAGAATCACAACAGCAAGTACTCACTTTAGATAGAGAAATACTCTTTTATCAAGCGATCACCAAGGGTAGTTCTTCAAGCAAATTACAAATTCGTGAACTTCATCTACGTGCAGATGATGTTCAGCCTGACCTCATTCGCTATCGCCTGATCATTTCACAAGGTAAAAAAATCAACAAAGCTATGGCAGGTACTATCCGCCTAATTGTGAATAGCGATAATAACGGTTCGATTGAACAACAAACAATAGAAGCACAGCCATTAAACCTCCGCCATGTTCAGGTTATTGAAGGGCAAATAAAACTAAAGGCTGCAAGCCAGCCTATCTCCGTTACGGTTGAGTTAATACGGAAAAAGAAAACAACGTTGTCCCAGACTTTTGATTGGCTTTTAAGCAGTAATAACTACATTGAGGTGCCTCATGTTCAATAAAGACAAACGTAAAAAATCTACTCGTCTCGATACACTGATCGGACAAAATACACATATCAAAGGTGACATTAGTTTCAGTGGCGGCTTACGAATTGACGGCACCGTAACAGGTAATATTCAGGCAACTGGCGATGAGGACTCGGCACTGACCTTAAGCGAGCAGGGTACTTTAGAGGGGGAGATCAAAGTACCCAATATAATTATCAACGGCACTATTATTGGTAATATCTATTCATCTGAACATATAGAACTGGCACCCAAAGCTAAGATCAAAGGTAATGTTTATTACAATCTACTTGAAATGGCCATGGGCTCAAAAGTAAATGGTCAAATGATTAATGTCATTAAAGAAGATGATGCTATTCTTGATTTAGAGCACGAAGTCGTCGATGAGGACGAAGATAAATTAAGACTTCCGACAGAATAAGCCTGCTTGCAAACATTTGCAATCGACTACTTATAACTCGCTAAGCTGGTCATCACTTTTTCATAGTCCTTAGCTAAGGCGTTTAACTCCGTCGAAATATCCTCAATCTGATGAGTTTGATATTTTGTATTTAACCTGCCTGCTAACTGATGCATTGTTTCGTTTTCTTCAGCAAATGCTGTTAGCCACTCAGCAGCAAATAATTGCTCTTGCCATGCTCGTTCAATCCAAGAGCCATGATGAGACTTTTTATAGTCTATTAGAACATGGCCGTCATCAGCATCATGTGCATGCTCTAGTAGCGTCTTAACATGACTAAACCAATGCTCCAGCATCACTTTAAGCAACTCTATTTTTCTCTCTTTTACTGTTAACGTTTTGTTAGCACATGCCAACCAGTCTTGATTAGGGCTATAGTTATTTAGCCATGCTGGAATGTCTTCTGCTGGCATAGGTTTAGCAATGACATAACCTTGTGCATTATGACAGCCCATTAACAGCAGCATTAAACCATGCTCAACTGTTTCGACACCTTCGGCAATCACACCACGATTAAAAGATGCCGCCAAGCCTATAACGCCATCAATAATCGCATAATCATTGGGATCATCGAGCATATCTCTAACAAAGCTCTGATCTATTTTAATCGTATTCGCAGGCAAGCTTCTTAAATGGGTTAAGGATGAATAACCCGTACCAAAATCATCTAAGGCGATATTCACCCCTAAGGCTTGTTTGCATGTTCTGATAACGGTGCTGACCGCCTTTAAATCGCCCAAAGCACTACTTTCTAATATCTCTAATTGTAGATAATGTGAATCTATATTGGGACACGTTGCTAAAGCGTGTTCGAGTTGTTCTAAAAATGACACCGACTGTAAATGATGCGAGGAAATATTAACACTCACCTCAAGTTTAATTTCTTGTTGCAACCACTCATCAATTTTTTTAATGGCTTCTACAATGACCCAATGACCAATCTCAATTTCCAAGTTGGTATTTTCAATCACAGGTAAAAAGTCTAATGGCGGAATGAGTCCTCTTTCTGGATGATGCCAACGAATCAACGCTTCAGCACCAAACACCTCGCCTGTTTTCATATTTACTTTAGGCTGGTAGTACAAACGAAATTCATTATTGTCAAAGGCGACTTGTATCTCTTGTAAGCGAATATGTGTATCAATAATCTGTTGATCTTGTTCAGCATTAAATAAATGAAAACAATTCTTACCTGCCAGTTTAGACTGATACATTGATTGATCTGCATGCCTAACTAAGGTATCAACATCCCCCTCATCTAATGGGTAGATAGTCACCCCACTCGATGCGCCAATCGTAATCGTTATCTCCTCAATCTTATATGGCTGAGCAAGCGCCTCATGTATGCGCTTGAGCATTTCTTCACAATGTGAAACTGAGTTGATATCGCCTAATAAAAGTACAAACTCATCTCCACCCTGACGAGACACCGTATCTTCTTCACGAATATTAGCTTGAATGCGTTGCGCAACCTCAATTAATAATTGATCGCCAACCTCATGGCCATAATTATCATTTACCGGTTTGAAATCATCTAAATCAAGGAAACAGATGGCTAGCAATGACTCTTGTCGTTTACTATGCGCTATTGCTTGGGTAAATCGGTCAGCAAACAAAGCTCTATTGGGCAACTGCGTCAGCACATCATAATGTGCCATCAAATGTAGTTTTTCTTGTTGGCGTTTATTTTGAGTAATATCAGAAAACAAGCCCACAAAATGTTTAATATCACCTTGGTCATTTTTCAGTGCTGAAATGGTCAATAATTCAGCATAAAGTTCGCCACTTTTCTTTCTATTCCAGACCTCGCCATTCCAATGGCCTTCTGCGCTTAATGCTTGCCACATCTGTTGAAAAAATTCAGGGCCATGTTTACCTGAATTCAATATGCTCGGATCTTGGCCTATCACCTCATCCCGACTATAGCCAGTTATTTCACAAAACTTGGGATTCACATCAACAATTAGGCCTTTCGAATTGGTAATAGTGATGCCCTCGTGAGCATCGGCAAAAACGCGACCATAAAGCTGGAGCTCATCTCTTACTTTCTGTAAAACGCCTTTTTCTTGTGATAAACGATAATGGCGAATAAAAAATAATAAGGCAATTAAGCCAATCACAATCCCTATATTTTTAACGGTCTCTGTCGCTATCCCAGTTTCTACAGTGAGGCCCATCCATTTTTGTTCAATTTCCGCACGCTGTTGCTCACCGATACTCTCTAATGCTTTATTAATAATTGAAAATAGCTCAGGATGTGACTTAACAACGCCCACGCGATACGCACTTGTATCGTCTGTCTCACCGGCAAACTGCAAGTTTAATAAATTAGCTTTTTGGATCGCATAATCAGCAAAAGCAGCATCACCATAATAGGCATCAGCTTCGCCTACCGCTACTTTTGTTAATGCTTCTTTAGTCGAATCGACCACTAGCAAATTAATATCAGGATGGTCTCTAAGCAGCTTTTCATGAGTAAAATAGCCTTGCTCAACAGCAACAGTTTTTCCCGATAACTTCGTAAGAGAACCAATATAACCATTTCGGTTGGCATTAACTATAACGAGAGGATTGCTCACATAACTGTCGGTGAAATTGAGGAAGTCATCTCTTTCTGGCGACTTATTTAAACATGACAATAGATCGAGATCAGCACGCTCAGCCATAGTCTTAATTTCATGCCATGGCTTATCGTGAATAATCTCAAAACGTATATCTAACTTTTGTTCCAATAATTGCATATATTCTGCAGCTAGGCCCAGATATTGTCCTTGTTCATCTACCCATTCATAAGGTGCAAAATCACGATCAACCCCCACCCGAATAACCGGGTGATTTGTTAACCAAGCTTGCTCTTCCGCTGACAAGGTTAATGGCTTGGCACTACTAAAAATAAATCGCTTTAGTAGTGGCTCAGCCACCCGTTTTGCCAAACCTAATTCGGTATAGGTTTCAGCGACTCGGCGTAAGCGTCTCTCATCTATATTGCCGAGGGGAATAATATTCGCAAGAATCAGTTTTCGCGTTTGCTGTGCCTCATAACGCAAAGCAGCAATCGAAGAGTCACTGTTATAGTTATCTTTAATGTGGTGGATTAGCTCTTCTGAGTTATCTAAGGCATATTGCCAGCCCTTCAATGATGCTCGGCGAAAACGTTCGGCACGCCCAGGATGACCATCGATCTCCGCGACACTGGTATATAAAATATCACCATAAAAATCAAAACCATAGCTTTGCGGATTAATAATCGTAACATCAACACCTTGCTCGCTTAGCTCAAATGGTTGATCGGTAATATAAGCGGACATTACATCAATATCACCATCAATCAACTTTTGATTACTATAGTCTGGCTCTACTAATGTAAAAGAATCCCGACCGATATCTGCCGTGGCTAACATGGCACTTAATGGTGCATCATCGCCTGTAGTACCATCAAACATGATCCTTTTACCGGTCATTTCATAGGGACTAATAATGCCAGAAGACTGTTTTGCCACAAAAATCAATGCATCATGCTGAAAAATAGCCGCTAAGGCCCTAAGTGGACGACCATTGGCATAATGGGCAACAATGCCTGAACCACCAACTGCATATTCAACCTCACCCGAAACAACTTGACCAATGATATCCATGCTTGAGGTCAAAGGGCGGATAGCCACATCCAAACCTTCTTGCTCATAAAAACCTTGCTCAAGGGCGGCATAATAACCCGCAAATTGAAATTGATGTTTCCACTTAAGCTGCAAGGTGACAGGCTCTAGCGCGTGCTTTTCAGGCTCAGACTTGGGCTCATCCGCAAAGGTCGGAGTAATGGCGCATAAAGAAAGAAACAATATAAAAAATCGCATCGTTTTATAAAAAATAATCTTTATGATGACTTAAAGCCTATATTGCTTATTAAAAAACACATGAATAATGTCGCCTTATACATAATTATAATAAATGTTACTTGTCCCAAACATCAATTTGCTTTGTTCTATAATTGCAGGAACATCAACTAAAAAATATAAATATTTATTTCCATTATATTAGCATGGTTACATACTAATTTGATGGTACACTTACATTATTCATGACATCCTTTGTACTGTTTAAATAAGGTTTTGCACTCAGAATGCTTAATTTGCCTAATATAAAATCCGCTCATATCTTGATAGTTGACGATCAAATCGTGAATGTAAAGTTATTAGAAAAAATTCTATCTAATGCGGGTTATCAAAATATCTTTTCCACAACGGACTCGCGCCAAGCCGTAGATCTGTTCCTCGAACATGATATTGATACCTTACTGCTCGACATCCGCATGCCTCATATGGATGGCTTTGAAGTGATGTCTGAGCTCAATAATCACCTGAGCGACGACTATTTACCAATATTAGTATTAACAGCTGAAATCACCTCCGAAGTAAGAGCAAAAGCGCTACAGAGTGGTGCCAAAGACTTTTTAACTAAACCCTTTGACCAACTCGAAGTATTACAGCGTATCCACAATATTCTCGAAGTTCGTTTATTACACAAACAAATTCGCCATCAAAATGAGCAGCTTGAAGCCGAAGTAAGAAAGCGTACCCTCGAACTTGAAAATAGCCGCTATGAAGTCATTGAACGTCTAGGACAAGCAGCTGAATTCAAAGATAATGAAACCGGCAATCATATTCTAAGAATGAGTAAATATTCTCGTCTTCTCGCTCAGGCCTACGGCCTTCCTAATGATGAGGTTGATCTCATTTTTCTTGCTGCCCCGATGCATGATATTGGTAAAATTGGTATTCCAGACCATGTTTTACTCAAGCCCGGAAAACTAGATCCTGAAGAATGGACGATCATGCAAACGCATGTTGAATTAGGTGGAGAGCTTCTCTCGGGCAGTGATGAAATCCCACTGATGGAAAAGGCAAAAAATATTGCACTAAGCCATCATGAAAAATGGGATGGAAGCGGTTATCCCAATGGCTTGTCTGGTGAAGAAATCCCTATAGAAGGTCGAATTTGTGCCGTCTGTGATGTATTTGATGCTTTAACTTCGGAACGTCCATATAAAGAGGCATGGTCTGTCGAAAAGGCCATGGATTTAATCCGCAGTGAAAGCGGCAAACACTTTGATCCATCTCTCGTCCCACTATTCGATTCTATTTTAGAAGATGTACTCGCTTATCGTGCAGAACACTTAGATCACTTTCCTGGCAATGAAAATGACTGATGAACTCACGATATTAATCCTTGAGGACGATAAACCCACACAACTTCTGCTATCAAAATCACTGTCTCGGCTTGGTCACAAAGCCATTATTGCCGACAATGGGCAACAAGGCGTAGAACTTTTTCAGAGCCAGCACATTGATATTATTCTAACTGATATCAATATGCCCATCATGGATGGGCTTGAGGCCATTAAACAAATTCGCATCTTAGCTAAAGAAACCTGGCTACCCATTCTAATTTTAAGTGCATCAGATCAAGATAACGACATTATCTTAGGCCTGCAAGCAGGGGCTGATGACTACTTAGCAAAACCAATTAACCTTGCGATTTTACATGCCAAAATAAATGCTATGCAGCGTGTCGTCATGCTTCAATATGATAATGCAAACCATGCTCTTAAGCTTGAACAAGAACAGCTTCTTGCCAAACAGTTAGCTGATACCATGTTAGATATTGGTGATCCTGATACGGCACCAATGGACTACTGGCTATGCCCAAACAGTCACTTTAGTGGTGATCTCATTGCGGTATCACAAGAGATAGATGACACCTTATTTGTCATGCTTGCCGATTCTACGGGTCATGGTTTGGCTGCGGCACTCCCCCTGATGATTATCATTCGCACCTTTCATGCAACCACAAAGAAAGGCTTAAGCTTGACCAGCATCGTCAACGAAATGAATCATTCAGCTAAAAGTTTATTACCCGCCGATCGTTTTGTTGCTAGCAATGTCTTTGCCATTAACTTTCGCCACAAAACAATAGAAAGCTGGTGTGGTGGTTTACCTGAATCACTTATTCTAAATCAACAAGGCGATATTGTTCATTCACTTAAATCAGATCACCTTGCACTAGGTATTTTGCCTGATCACGCATTTGATGCTCACACCGAACTATGGCATTGGCAAGAGCCTGTCGAACTCATGGCTTATAGCGATGGTTTAACTGAAGCAGAAAGCCCTGCAGGAAAGCCCTTTGGCGAACAAGCACTAGTAGATTTAATTCAAGCAAGCGCACCATCACAACGTTTTTCAAGCGTCAAACAAGCTGTGTTAGAACATTTACAGGCAGAATTTGGACAAGATGATATATCACTACTCTCTGTGCACTGTAAATAAAGAGTCTAGACCATAGCATTATCGAGATTATTCTCGTCATTCCAAAGTAATACCGTGTTTATATCCTCACGTGCATGCACAGGGCCAGCTATATCCCTATGCAAAGCTTATTATACCTAGGGTAATAGTTAGAGCTTAATCTAACACGTATAAAGGTATATTTCGGTTGAATCCACAGCCAGAAGCGACCATTCATTCAGCAATCAGTTTTATGTTTTTGGTTATGGCGCCTCATAATCCCGTTGTCCAGGGGGCAAGCCCCTGTCGGCCCATATTGGGACGTTTTGATATGGGCTCCTAATATAGTTTACTCATGAATACAGCATATTAACTATGCCAAAGTTATTAATGGTATAGTTAAACTGTAGTTTAGCCCTTACGGATTCTATTCATATGGATAAGTACTCATTACTAATTGTTAGAATAATCTCGATTTTAGCACTCATGTTTTCTAGTACCCTTTATTCAGCCACGACTGAACATAATCCAGACAAGCAGTTAGAAACAGTCAACCTCCAACTTAAGTGGTTCCATCAATTCCAATTTGCTGGTTATTATGCCGCCATCGAAAAAGGGTTTTATGAAGATGAAGGCTTAGACGTTCAAATTCATGAGATAGCTAAGAATACCAGCGTTGTAAATCAGGTAGTTTCAGGACAAGCACAATATGGTATCGGTGACTCAGCCATTATTCTTGACTATACTGAGGGTCAGCCTATAAAGGCTCTATCTGCCATTTTCCAACACAATCCATTAGTATTTATCAGCAAACAATCTTCCGGAATTTTCAGCCCTTATGACATGGCTGGCAAACGTATCATGCTCAGTAGCACTAGCCGCGATCAGGCTCCACTTTTAGCGACGTTGCTTCAAGCTGGATTATTAAAAAATGATTATATCTATGTCGACAATACTTACAGGAATGATGATCTTATTGAAGATAAAATCGATGTAATGATTGGCTATAGCTCGAATGAACCATTTTACTTTGCTGAGCAGAATGTAGGCATCAACATCATCAGCCCACGAAACTATGGAATCGATTTTTATGGCGACCTGCTTTTTACCAGTCAACAGGAAATTAGCGAACATCCTCACCGTGTTGATCGATTTCGTCGTGCATCTTTAAAGGGCTGGCAGTATGCGCTATCCAATCCAGAAGAGATCATTCAGCTGATTCATAAAAAATATGGTAGTCAGTCGAGTATTCAACATTTGCGTAATGAAGCAAAAGTAACCCGTGATTTGATTCTACTTGACTCCATTCCTATAGGCCAAATTAAAGCTGAGCGTCTACAACAAGCCGTAAGAACGTATACACGGCTCAAGTTAACCGAGCCATTGAGTAAGCAAGAAATAGAAGGCTTCATTTATAAAGGAAACACACCTCAGATTGAACTGTCAGAAGAAGAGCTTCAATGGCTATATGACCATCCTTCAATTCGCGTCGGCATTGACAGGAAGTTTGCTCCTTATGAGTGGATTGACGACGAGGGTAATTATATTGGACTTGCTGCTGACTATATTCATTTATTAGAAAAACAGTTAGGCCTTAATATCGAAATAATAAAAAAAGATGCTTGGCATAAGGTTTTAGAATTAGCCAAACAAGGTGAACTGGATATGCTTTCTATCGTGGTGGAAACAGATGAAAGAAGCGAGTTTTTAACTTTTTCAGATCCTTATGTTAGTAGTGCTGCAGTCATTATAAATAGGGAGTCTCAAGGTTATCTCGGTAACTTATCATTGCTGGAGGGCAAGCAGATAGCCATTCAAAAGGGACATTACACTCAGGAGTTAATATCGAAAGATTACCCTAGCATTTCAATAATAACGACTGACAATCAAGAACAAGCACTTACTCTGGTGTCTAATGGTGGGGCTGATGCTTACGTGGGCGAAGTGTTAACCGCAAGTCATACAATGAAAAAAACAGGGTTGGCAAACTTAAGGTTTGCAGGGCAGACTGAATATAAAAGCGAGTTTAGCTTTGCCATTACTAAAGAGCATCCTGAGTTAGCATCTATGGTAACAAAGGCCCTAGATAGTATAAGTCAGCAAGAAAAAAATCGTATCTTTGACCGCTGGCGTTCACTCGACATTGAACTGGGTATTCAAACTAAAACCATAGTTAAATACTTAATCATTATCCTAAGTATATTTCTCATTATTATTTACTGGCTCTACCAATTAAAACGTGAAATAGCTCTTAGAAAAGAAGCTGAGAAATCACTACAACTCTCCTCTCGGGTGTTTAATGATACTCATGAAGGCATAACAGTTACTGACACTAATAGGATTATTGTTGATATTAATCCAGCCTTTTCTGACATTACTGGCTACAGTCGAGAGGAAGTCATAGGCCAAAACCCTCGCATTCTCAGCTCTGGCAAACAAAACAGTGAGTTCTATCAGAAAATGTGGCAACAAATAGATGAACACGGACACTGGCAAGGTGAGATCTGGAATCGAAGAAAAAGTGGCGAAGTGTATGCTGAATTACTTACTATTTCGTCACTAACCGATACCAATGATAATGTCGTTAACTATGTCGGTGTCTTTACAGATATCACCCAAAGTAAACTGCAACAAGATGAACTGAAGAAAATGGCACACTATGATGTGCTAACTGGATTACCTAACCGTGCTTTATTCATTGACCGTTTCCAACAAGCCATTGCTCATAGCAACCGTTCTGAATCACTATTGGCGGTGTGCTTCCTTGATTTAGATGACTTCAAGCCTGTGAACGATAACTTTGGTCACGATGTGGGTGATGACTTATTAATTGAAGTAGCCCTACGTATTAAGGCATGTGTTCGAGAGGAGGATACTGTATCTCGGCAAGGTGGTGATGAGTTTGCCCTGCTATTGGGCAATATCGTCTCTTACGCGCAGTGTGAACAAACTATGGGACGGGTTCACCATTCATTATCCCAGCCGTTTATTATTGATGGTAATTCACATAATGTGACAGCCTCAAGTGGTATCACGATTTATCCTCTGGATGATGGTGATGCAGATACGCTACTACGCCATGCTGATCACGCTATGTATGAAGCAAAACAAGCAGGCCGAAACCGCTATCATTTATTTAATGCAGAGCAAGATAAAGAAACCGTTCACAAACATCATCGCTTAGCTGAAATTGAGCAAGCCTTAATCAATGGTGAGCTTTGTTTGTATTACCAGCCTAAAGTCAACATGGTCACGGGTAATGTATTTGGCGCTGAAGCTTTGCTCCGATGGCTTCATCCTGAAAATGGAGTAATTCCGCCATTAGATTTTCTACCACACATTGATGGTACAGAATTAGAAGT
>Ga0209495_1000436_pt1 | contig 32938 bp, 31 predicted proteins | sample EN1Hudsemesocosm_FD_184629 | JGI IMG/M metagenome (GOLD analysis project Ga0209495, IMG submission 184629) | Methane-oxidizing microbial communities from mesocosms in the Hudson Canyon - EN1E Hudson Canyon (SPAdes) (version 2) | ecosystem: Environmental > Aquatic > Marine > Cold seeps | place... | reverse complement strand
CCCATGATTTAGCTCTTGGATTTAAAGCCGATTCAACAATCGCCAAATATTTTAGCTCTAAAGGTAAATCAAACTGATCCAAAACTTCTTCAAACATTGGGAAGTAGTATTCTGCCAAGCCCATCATACGAGACATCTGAGTACGCCTTTGCTTCGTATAAACATTAATATATTGTTTAACGAAAGGATTGTACACTAAATCGATTGGAGTTTTAGCGTCTAGAGCTTTAATTCTCAAATCGTAAATACTATCAGAAAACTCAGGTATTTCCGAAATATCAGAAAATAGCTCTTCACTAAAAAGCTCTTCGGTATAGGAATAATTAGCCAATAGAACCGAGTCGAAATTAACCACGACTGGGTCATCGACAAAAGACACCTTCAAACTATCTTTGTTTTTATCTATATCGTTATGAGCTAGAGCTAAATTACTAAAGCAAACTATTGATAAAAGCAGAAGCTTGAAAGGTTTATTCATCTTAATTTTTAAAGGTCATCAACAATTTTGAAAAAGAAAATAATTCTTGCTCTTTAAATGCCGCTCCCATAAGCTGCACGCCAATAGGCATATTCTTTTTGGAATCCCACAATGGAAGTGATATTGCTGGCACTCCAGCTAAATTAGCATGTACAGTATAAATATCTTCTAGGTAAGCAACGGTAGGGTCATCATTTTCTACTCCTAAATCGAAAGCGGTACTAGGGGTTGTTGGCATCAAAACAAAATTATATTCATTTAATATAGCCTCTGTTCTATCCTGAATTAACCGGCGAACTTTTTGTGCCTTAGTGTAGTAGGCGTCATAATACCCAGAGCTTAAAACAAATGTTCCAAGCATTATTCTTCGCTTTACTTCTTCCCCAAAACCTTCTGTTCTTGAAAGTTTATAAGTACTTTCTAGATTGTGAGCATTAGAGCTTCTATACCCAAAATGCACGCCATCAAAACGAGCTAAATTTGAAGACGCTTCTGCTGTAGTCAATACGTAATAACTAGGAACCATAACGTCTAAGTATGGAAATGTTTGCTCTTCTACTGTGTGGCCTTGAGCTCTTAAATCTTCAATCAGTTTTAAAAACTTCTCTTTAATTTCTTGGTCTAATCCTGGGCTCTCTACATATTCTTTTAGATAAGCAATCTTCTTTTTTTCAGTAGGAAGGGCGGCAATGCTATATGAAGAAACAGGTACAGAAGAACTTGTAGAATCGTTTATATCTTTTCCGGCAATAATCTCCGTTACTAAAGCCGCATCTTCCACAGACTTTGCTAAAGAGCCTATTTGATCAAATGAAGAAGCATAAGCGATTAAGCCAAATCGAGAAACACGTGCATAAGTAGGTTTCATTCCAACAACACCGCAAAAAGCCGCAGGTTGACGTATAGAGCCTCCTGTATCTGAGCCTAGAGCTAGCTGGCACAAATCTGCTGCTACTGCAGCTGCAGAGCCTCCAGAAGAACCTCCTGGAACAGAATTAGGGTTGCGTGGGTTTTTTACTGCACCATAGGCTGAATTCTCATTTGAAGAACCCATTGCAAATTCATCACAGTTAAGTCTCCCAATAATAATGGCATCCTCCTCTAGTAGTCGTTCAACAACAGTTGCGCTATATAGAGATTCAAAACCCTTTAATATTGTTGAAGAGGCCGAAACTTTATGGCCCTCAAAACAGATGTTGTCTTTCAAACCAATCACCATTCCTGCTAATCTTCCAGCAGTACCACTTTTTAGTTTGGCATCTACAAGTTTAGCTTGTGACAAGGCGTCATCCGCAAAAACCTCTAAATATATATTAAGGTCACGATGTGCTTTTATGCGATCAAGATAGTAATCCACTAAAGATTGGCAGTTAGTAGAGCCCTTAGATAAGGCTTCTTGTATTTCGCTAAGAGAAATAAAGTTCTTCAAGGCAATATGCTTTGGGTTTAGTCTTCTTTGCTGTCTAATTTGTCATTTTCTTCTTTCGCAGCATCTTTAAATTCTTTAATTCCGCTACCAAGACCGCGCATTAATTCAGGGATTTTCTTACCACCAAACAATAAAAGGATAGCCAAAAGGATTAAAACCCATTCGTAGCCACCCATAAATCCAAAAAAGATAGATAAAAGTGTCATATTCTTGTTTTTATACCCTTTCGGGTGCTTTGTGCAAATGTAAGGATTGAAAGTGGAAAGTGGAAAATTAAAAGTTAAAAGTTGGGAAGCTACACTAGAGTAGGTTGAAACACTTTATAGAAGCGTGTCTGTTTACTTCCTCATCAACCATGATTGTGGATTAAGCTTCTGAGTCCCTTTCCATAATTGGAAATCAATCATTGTACTTCCTTCCTGTATAGAGGTAAAGACTAAGCCCAATTGATCTTTAGTTTTCAAGAGATCCCCTTTCTCAACATACACCTCACTTAGATTTGAGTAAACACTTATAAACTCACCATGGCGAACCATAACAACTTTTGTCCCATTTGGCATCACCAAAACACTAGAAACTTTACCGTCAAACACACTTCTGCATGGACTATGTTGCTCAGTTGCTATTTCAACTCCATTATTTTCTATGGTAACTCCTACAAGAATCGGATGTTTTTGCTTTCCAAATTTAGAAATGACTAAGCCTTTAGCCACTGGCCATGGCAACTTTCCTTTGTTAGAAGTAAAGTTATTTGACAATGCGATGGCTTCGGGTGTAGAAGCAAAACTATTCACCGACCCAGAACTATTAGCTTTCCTTAACTCCTCGGCGATAATACGCTCAATTTCTTTTTGGATCTTTTTTCTTTGTTTTCGCTTTTGATCAAGTGCCTTTTTAAGCTCTTTTTCTTTCTCAGATAAGGCCGCTAAACTAACCGATTGTTGAGCTTGTTCCTGATTAAGTAATTCATTTTCGACACGCTTATTGTCTATTAAATGTTGTTTTATTGAATGTTGATTTTTCAAAACAATAATACTCACTTCTAGATCAGCTTGCCTCTGCTCAATTGTCTGGGCTTGTATATGCCTATATTGAGCTATTTGACGAATATAAGCCGCTCGCTTATACGCTTGCTGAAAATCTGATGAAGAAAATAAAAACAATAGTCTATTAAAATGTCGGCTACTATTGTAAGCTTGTTTTATTAGGTGTGCATATTCGATATGCAAAGAATCCAATTCAGTCTGCAAATTTTCATTTTGGATTTCTGTGAGAGTAATTTCTTCTTTAATATAACCTACTTCTTTCTGTATAGTTCTTATTAACTGAGAACGGATAGAGATTTTCTGCTTGAGCGTTTTTAACTGATTGTATGATAAATTTTTATCCTTTTGCGTTTGTTGCAAAACTTCATTGCTAAACTCAATTTCTTCCAAAAGCTTATGCTTCCTCTTTTGAAGATCAGATCGATCTTGCGCCATTAAAGTAGAGCAAGAAAGAAAAACAAGAAGTATATTAATGAATAATCTCATAGCTTTTGGGTACGTTGAAGGGGAATTTCTGAACCTTATTAAAATGTATTTTAGAATAGGATAAACTTAGGTTTACCTCTTGATCCGTTAGAATACTCAAATCTATTGATTCTGCAAAATCAAAGGTTTCATGAGATTCAAAATCTTGATATTCTACAGCTAAAGTCCTATCGAGGTAGTAATTTTTATATTGCTGAGAGAGAATTTTTGAGTTCATTGGATTTATTTCAGCCCAATAAATCTCTTCATTTGACTTCCTTCTGTTCCGCTCAACTTTTTTTATCTGCTTAGCACTCAATGAACTTAAAGTAAATAATTGATTTACAATATCAGCGTAATACTTCTTGGCAGTAAATTCATCAAATGGGTTTCCTAAGAGTAGTGCTTGAATACGTTGAAAACTTAACGGACTTTGCACCTTAGCACTTAAGTCATGATAAGAACTTTTATAATACGTTTTCTCGAATCTATTCATAAATCGTATGGAGTCTTTATCCATAAGAACCCTGCCGAGTTCTAGTCCTAAACCTGGGCTAATACTGATCCATATAAGACTATCCTTTTTAATTTTCATGTTACCCTTAAAGGAGAAGCTCTGTATAGCATCCTTATATTTACCCGATATTTTAGCGCTCAGCCATTCAAATTCGAACTGAGAATTTAGCACCGAATCGATTAGGATTTGAGCTTTTGGGGCTTTAGTAAAAACGGGCTCTGTAATTTTTGAAGAACGACAGCTCGCCAGACCCAATGTGAGACCTATGAGCAGTAGGCATCTATTCATCGAGTGTGCCTTGACTGGCTTTTTGAATTAATTTGGAAGAGTCGCCCCCACCTTCAATAGCTTTGTTCCAAAACTCTACTGCCTTTTCAATTTTATTCAATTTAAACAGTACGTCTCCGTAGTGTTCAAGTATTTCTGGCCTTGCAAGATCAGAGTTCTGTATGGCTTTATTAATCCACGTTTCAGCCTCCTGATACCTACCCAACTTAAACAATATCCAACCATAGGTGTCTTGATAAGTAGCTTCTTCAGGGTCTAAGTCAAGGCATTTTTTAGAAAGTCTTTCTGCCTTTTCAAGATCTTTAGATCGCAATGATAAGTAGTAGCTATAATTATTAAGCACTACAATGTTCTCGGGCATTACGGCTAAGGATTTCTCATAATTCTGATCAGACAAATCGTGTTTTTCTATGGTATTGTAAGCATCGCCTAAATAGCTGTAAAACTCTGCTTTCAAAAGACGATTGTTCACGACATAATTTAAGCCTTTTTTAAGGACTGTAATGGCTCTTTCCTCCTCTTGAAGAATAGAAAGGGCAAACCCTGTAAATAAATATAAGGTTGGTTGAGATGGATGAAGTTCAATTGACTTTAAGCCCATTTCTGAGACAGAAGCATATTGTTGTAGCTCTAAGCCTAAAACAAGGTGTCTATTCCAAATCAAAAATTCTGTAGCACCGAGTTTAAGGGATTTCTCATAAGCATCAAAGGCTAATTTACTTTCATTTTTCTGAAAATAAACATCTCCTAAAAGGGCATGAAAATTAGCATGGTTTGGGTGGCTTTCAATCGCTTTATCAAGTAATGAATATAGATACTCCAAGTACTTATCATCATCTAAAGCTAGCTGAAAATAAGTAATAAGTATTTGAAATTTCACATCCACATCAAAGTTTGGATCTACAAAGCTAAAGTCCAAATATTCAAAGGCTTTTAAAAACTCTTCCTGAAGTCGGTAATGCTCTGCTAAAGCAATATTGGCGCGAGGATCCGAAGGGTCAATTTTTAAAATTTCTTTATAGCATTCAATAGCTTCTTCTATAAGGTCATTTGCCTGATAAAGCTCTGCCAACATACCTCTATATTGAATAATGAGAGGAAAAGCATCAATGAGTTTTTGCAACTCATAAGCGGCCAAATCCACATCTCCTAGGGTTATGTAAACATGCTCTTTTTGGATAGATAAGTTTTCAGAGACTCCACTAACCTCTTCAATCTCATTATATACCTTCAAGGATTTTTTATACTCTCCAATTCTAGAATACATTTCAGCTAAATAATACTGATACTCTAAATTAGCTGGATCAATATTAACTAAGCTTTTATAGGCCTCTAATTCACCTTGTAAATTGCCTAATGCTTGATGTAATTGGATGAGTAAATTGTAGACCCAAATGTTTTTTGAGTTTAACTCTTCAGCCTGCTCTGCATGGAATAAAGCGTCTTCGAGGCGCTCAGTACGAATATATAATTGAGCTAATTCGTAATGAGCATCAGCATTAAATGGGTCTAGAGCTATGCATTGCTCCATAATGTTGCTTGCATCTTCAAACTCCTCTATGGCTTTTAAACGCTGTGCTTCAAAAAACAAATACTTAAATCGAAATTGACTTTTATAACTAAGGTCACCGTCTGTATATGCATATAGAAGTGTAGTGCTTTGTGTTGAAGGTTTTTTCACAACACTACAAGCACTCAAACTTATAATTGCCAAGAAGGCTGATATAGCTACTTTTAAATTCATCCTATTTTTGAGTAATCTCCTATACTAACTCGTTTGGTTCCGCCTAAATACTCAACGTTATTTCCAATCATTGAATTTTCAAGATCAGCATTAACTATTTGAGTGTTATTCTGAATGATGGTATTTTTTATCGTGCTGTTGCTAATACAAGTATTGTTCCCAATAGAAACATGAGGCCCTATAGTACAATTTTTAAGCGTAACATTCCTACCAATAAAACAAGGTTCAATAAGAGTAGAGTTAATCTTCTCCAAGCCCTCTCTAAGTTCTTCTTTGTCTGTATACTCTAAAACCCTTTTATTAGCATGTATTGCTGCAACAGGATTTCCACAATCTAACCACTCCTCTACTTTACCCGGATAAAACTTTGCGCCTTTTAGCTTCATGTTTTCCAAAGCATTTGTAAGCTGAAACTCACCTTTTTCCTTGATGTCATTGTCTATTAAATACTGTAACTCACCTCTCAGTTTAGCACCATCTTTAAAGAAATAAATACCAATTATTGCAAGGTCAGAAACGAACTCTTGGGGCTTTTCAACAAAATCGGTAATAACAGTCTTTTCATCCATTTTAATCACCCCATATGCGCGAGGATCCTCTACAGATTGCACCCAAATAATGCCGTCTTTATTTGCGTCAAGCATAAATTCAGCTCTAAACAGAGTGTCGGCAAAAGCAACAACAACAGGGCCTTCTAAGGAGTTTTTAGCGCACAAAATTGCATGAGCAGTCCCCAAAGCCTCCTCTTGATGATAAATAGACCCTTTAGCCCCTAAACCTTCTGCAATAGACACCAAATCTCTTTCTACTTCTTGACCGAAATGACCAATTACAAAGGCTATTTCATCTACTTTTTGTCCACAAACTCTAGTAATGTCTTCTACTAAACGCTGAACAATAGGTTTTCCTGCAATTGGCACTAGCGGCTTGGGAACAGTTAATGTGTGAGGTCTTAATCTTGAGCCTCTACCAGCCATAGGTACAATAATTTTCATCTTGTATTATTTTGCTAATTAGTTTTTTCCAGTACTCCCAAAACCACCCTCACCTCTATCGGTAGCAGCTAATTCCTCCACTTCACTCCATTGTGCTTTTACATAGGGCGCAATCACCATTTGAGCGATACGTTCACCATTCTCAACTATAAAATCCTCCTCTGATAAGTTGATTAAAATCACGCCAATCTCCCCTCTATAATCTGCATCAATAGTTCCTGGGCTGTTCAACACAGTGATTCCATTTTTATATGACAAGCCAGACCGCGGTCTAATTTGTGCTTCATAATTGTCGGGAAGTGCAATAAACAAGCCTGTTTTAAAAAGGGCTCTTTGCATAGGCTTAAGAACAATTGACTCCTCAATATTAGCATACAAATCCATTCCTGCAGAGAGGATTGTTTCGTACTTAGGTAATGGGTATTTCGAGCGATTAATAATTTCAATCTGCATAATTCCTTCTTCTTAATTTAGTGCTTGAAAGTACTTATTTTTTTTCTCTTTTCTAAAGCGACAACTGCAAAGATATACAACAGGCACATTAGGGTGCTCATTATAAAATAAGGATCATGCCAAAGGATCCATATTCCATAAAAACCAATAGCTGAAATCATATAAAAAGAAATCCTTTTCCAATCGTAAGAAATAGGGTAGTGCTTTCTACTAAAGTAATAGGACATTGCACACATTGAGGCGTAACAAACTAGGGTAGCCCATGCTGAACCCATGTATGAAATGCTAGGAATTAGCACTAAATTTAGGCTAATGGTGATTAGAGCTCCCACTAAAGATATGTAGGCTCCATATTTAGTTTTTTCTGTAACCTTATACCAAACAGACAGGTTATAATACATACCCAAGAACAGATTTGCCAATAAGAGTATAGGTACAACACCTAATCCTTCATGGTAAGACGCATTTTGCAAGAAATGTTTCAACAGATCTATAAAGACATTTATTCCCAAAAATATAAGGCTTGTGAATGCAATAAAGTAACGCATTACATTTGCGTACTGCTCTTTGGCTTCTTTATTTTGTGCTTGGGCAAAGAAAAAGGGCTCTGCACCATAGCGAAATGCCTGTATAAAAAGAGTCATAAATACTGCAATTTTATAACAAGCACTATAAATACCAACTTGCTCGGAAGCAATGGAGGGTGGAAGTAAATACTCTAATAGTAATTTATCAACCATTTCGTTGGTAACATAGGCCAATCCACCAACAAGTATTGGGAATGCATATTTCCACATGCGTATGAAAACGCTTTTATCAAAGGCAATTCTTATGTTCGAGATCTCGGGTAAAAGGAGTAATAGCATTGTAAGACTAGCCAAAAGATTAGCAACAAAAATATACCCAATCCCAAACTCTGGTCTATAAAACGATTCAATCAACTCTACAGCATAGCCTCTAGACAATAAGTAGGGGCAGCCTAAGAAGAAGAAGAGGTTTAAACCGATATTCACTATAATATTTACAATTCTAACAAAAGCGAACCTCCATGCTTTATTATCCACTCTTAACTTAGCAAACGGAAGGGTGGTTATAACGTCAAAAACTAGAATCCAAGCTAAGTACTTAATGAAAATTGTGTTCTTTGAAACGTGCAATATGTTTGCGATGGAATCTGCCGATGGAATTACAACAGCTAAAAACAATAGGGCAGTAGAGGAGAGGAAAACAAAAGCTGTGGACAGTACTTTTGAAGGATTCTTCTCTTTATTGGTGTAATGGAAAAAAGCGGTTTCGAAACCGAAGGTTAGCGCAACCATAGAAAAGGCAACCACAGTCATCAATACTGAAAGTGTACCATACTCTCCTGTAGCAAACACACTTGTATAAAGGGGGACCAATAAAAAGTTGAGCAAACGCCCAACAATACTACTTAGTCCGTAGATTGCAGTCTGCCCAACTAATTTCTTTAGTACAGTCAAATTAAATTTAAAATTAAACGTTGAAAATTAATAGCTAGCCTTTCTTTTCTCTAAAAATGCAGTCGTTCCTTCTATAAAGTCTTCTGTGCCAAAACAATCTCCAAAGGCTCCAACTTCATAATCTAATCCATCAACTCCCGATTGATAATTTGCATTTACGCATTGTATAGCGGTAGAGACAGCCATTGGAGAGTTTTTAATAATTTTACCGGCCATTTTATATGCCGCATCTAATAACTCTACTTGAGGCACAACCTTATTGGTAATGCCAAAACTTAGCGCTGTATTTGCATCAATCATTTCAGCGGTTAAAACCAATTGCATTGCCCTACCTTTACCTGCAATCTGTGCAAGTCTTTGTGTTCCTCCATAGCCTGGAATAACACCTAAAGAAGTTTCTGGAAGCCCAACACGAGCATTTTCAGAAAATATTCTAATATGAGAAGACATCGCTAACTCTAATCCGCCTCCAAGTGCAAAGCCATTTACAGCGGCAATTACAGGTGTTCCCATTCGATCAATCATATTAAAAAGATCATCGTGACCTTTTTTACTTAGTGCCTTTCCTTGTTCTACAGAAAAATGAGCAAATTCTGAGATGTCGGCACCCGCAACAAATGCTTTTTCCCCAGAACCAGTAAGAACGATAACCCTTACATTATTATTGCTGTCAGCCGATTTTAAAGCCTCACTCAGCTCTTGAATAGTTGCTTTATTAAGGGCGTTAAGCTTAGAGGGTCTATTAATGGTAATTGTTTGGATTAAGCCCTCATCTTGTACTAGTATGTTCTCGTAATTCATCATCAAATATTTAGTCTGTAAAATTAGCCCTTTTGCTTTAAGAGTGGCAAGCTTATATAAAAAGTAGTTCCTTTATTTTGTTGTGATTCAAAGTAAATATTCCCTCCAACATCATCTATAATACGCTTTACCATAGCGAGCCCTAAGCCCATGCCACTATTTTTAGTAGTAAAATTAGGTTCGAAAATCTTGTCGTGGAGGGCTGTGGGAATGCCATGTCCATTATCTTTGATTGTCAACAAAACCGAATCCTCAATTAATTCTAAACACATACCAAGTTCTGGCTCTTGGTCTTCGTGCATAGCCTCAATTGCATTGTTTAGAACATTATTTAAAACTCTAATAATTTGATCTTGATCAGCAAAAACCATGGCCCGATCTAGTGTTTTTGTATACTTTATTTCAATGGCATCATAAAATGCAATTGTATTCTCTACAGTCTCACAGAGGTTAATTTTTTCTTTATTACTAGAAGGCATTCTTGCAAAATCAGAAAAAGCTGAGGCAATATGTGCAAGAGTATCAATTTGCTCTATTATAGAGGCACTAAAAACTTTCAGTTTTTGTTCAAATTCAGGGTCGGTAGGCTTTAAATGTCTTTCGAAGAGCTGCACATTAAGCTTCATGGGTGTTAAAGGGTTTTTAATCTCGTGTGCCACTTGTTTTGCCATTTCTTTCCAGGCACTTTCCTTTTGAGTTTGAGCAAGAACATCGGCACTTTTCTCCAACTCTTTAACCATAAAATTATATTGATGCACTAACTGACCAATCTCATCAGATGAATTCCATCTCAATGGCATATAGCGTTTCATTAAAGCGGCTTTTCTCATAATTTGAGACAGCCTACGCATAGGTTCAGTTATTTGACGCGACAACAGAAAAGCCATTATACTAGCCCCAAGAAAGAGAATAATATAAATTGGCGACAAGGCAACCAAGTAAGTCCTGATGTCACGTTTATAGTTTTCATCAAGTTGAAAGTATGGAATACTAATAACAGCAATTGGATTTCCTCGCGTATCAATTATGTATTGATAGGAGTTTAAATAATCCATGCCATTATGAGTCAGACTTTCCTTAACTCTATGTTTCTTGTCAGAAAGCGATTTTAATACATGATAATGAATTTTATGTGGTATTATATCCCTTTCTAACAACTCCCTATTAGAGCTTAAGACAAGGTCCCCTTTTAAATTATAGATAATAATATCTAAGTTGTGAATATCGGCGAGCTCAAATATTTTATGTTGAAAAAGGTCATAAATACTCGTTGCGCTATGTTCGTGTGCTTTCTCGGTGTCTAAAAAATAAGAAATAGAGGAGAGGGTAGCATACTCCTTTCTTAATAGTCTTTTGTTGTGATATTCCTTGTTTTGATTTTTAAAATTATAAAATGTAAAAATCCCAATAAAGAAAAACGACCCTCCTAAAAGGGCAAGCATCGATATGTATATACGCGTCCCTAGCTTATAGGGGTATTTAAAAATTGACTTCATCAATTCAAAGATAAAATAAATCCTTAGTTAGCGAGATTTGTTTTGAACTTACAGTGTTCTGAAAATCAAATATATCTCAAGGAGTCTCTATTGTACCAATGTCAAGTATTTAATACCTTAGAGAAAAAAGAAATGAATACAGCCATCTTATTAATCCATTGCCCAGACGATAAGGGGATCGTCCTTTCGATAACTGATTTTATATTTAAAAACAAGGGGAATATTGTAGACTTAGATCAGCATGTAGACGGCGAACGCAAAATATTTTTTATGCGAGTGGAGTGGTCTATTTCAGATTTCAGTATCCCAAAAGATAAGATAGGAGAATACTTTGATACGCTTGTAGGTCATAAGTATCAAATGCGTTGGGAATTACATTATAGAACTGAAAAGCCAAAAATGGCGCTTATGGTTTCTAAAATGGATCACTGTTTTAATGACATTCTTTCGAGGTATAAATCAGGAGAATGGAATGTAGAGATTCCCCTAATCATAAGTAATCATAGGGATCTGGAAGAAGTTGCCAATCGTTTTGATATCCCATTCCATTACACTCCAATAGGGAAGGATAATAAACAGGTTCAAGAAGAAAAACAGTTAAAACTCCTTGCTGAAAATCAAATAGACTTCGTAGTATTAGCGCGTTATATGCAAATATTAAGTGGAAATTTCATTGATCATTATCCAAATAATATCATTAATATACACCATTCATTTTTACCTGCATTTCCTGGTGCTAAACCTTATCATTCGGCCTATGCTCGTGGTGTGAAAATTATTGGAGCTACAAGTCATTTTGTAACAACAGAGTTAGATGCAGGGCCTATAATAGAGCAGGGGGTCGCCCATATTAGTCATAAAGACCGCGTAAAGGATCTCATTCGAAAAGGGAGAGATATAGAAAAGATCGTACTCTCCAAAGCTATTTGGAACCACATCAACAAACGGATACTCTCTTATAATAACAGAACCGTGATTTTTGAATAAAAAAAGTCCTTCTGAATATTCAGAAGGACTTTTTATATAAAAATGAACTTTATTTATCCTTGCTTCAATGCTTCTGCACCACCAACAATCTCAAGAATTTCGTTTGTAATTGCAGCTTGTCGTTGACGGTTATAAGTCAACTTCAACTCAGATTTAAGATCTTCTGCATTATCTGTTGCTTTATGCATGGCAGTCATACGTGCACCATGTTCAGAAGCATGAGAATCTAAGAGAGATTTATAGAACTGAATCTTCAATGATTTAGGAATCAAATCTACTACTATAGAAGATTTTGAAGGTTCAAAAATATAATCAGCATTTACATCAATTTCCTCATTTTCGTCTGCAACAACAGGAACGAATTGTTGAGTAATCACTTCTTGGGTAGCTGCATTTTGGAACTCATTGTAAATAATTTCAACTTTGTCGAATTCACCTTCAACAAATGCGTCCATTACTTCTTGAGCCATGACAGTTACATGATCATAATTCAGGTCATTGAAAATTTCAATGTTAGAATTGTAAATTGTGTGCTTTCCAGTAAAGTAGTCTACCGTACGCTTTCCAATAGGATAAACCTGCACCTCTTTACCTGCATAATCTTTAATGCGCTTTTCAGTAGCTTTAAAGATGTTTGCATTAAAAGCACCACATAATCCACGGTTTGAAGCTATGGCAACTATTAAAACTTTTTGAGTTTCTCTTTCCTGGCTGTATACTCCTTCAGCAGAACCTTCAAGAGTAGAGCTAATATTAACTAAGACCTCGCGTAATTTCTCAGCGTAAGGACGCATTTGAGTAATCGCATCCTGAGCTCTCTTCAATTTTGCAGCCGACACCATTTTCATAGCGCTGGTAATTTGCATTGTAGAAGATACAGAGGTAATCCTAGTACGTATTTCTTTTAAGTTAGCCATTTGTAAGTCTATTGAAAGTGAAGGCCAAAGCCTACACTAGTTCAGTCTTATTAGTATTTTGATGAAACTTCAACTGCAGATTTTTCTATTGCAGCAATCGCTTCAGCAGATAATTTCCCTGCTTTTAAAGACGCTAATTCAACAGCGTATTTATTTCTCATGAAAGACAAGAATTCAACTTCAAATTCTTTCACCTTAGAAACAGGAACTTTAGACATCAAGTTTTTCGTACCACAGTAAATAATCGCGACTTGCTCTTCTACCGGAAGTGGAGAGTTCAATCCTTGCTTCAATATTTCTACGTTACGCTTTCCTTTATTAATCACTAATAAGGTAGCATCATCAAGATCAGAGCCAAACTTAGCAAATGCTTCTAGTTCACGGAACTGTGCTTGATCTAACTTTAATGTCCCCGCAACTTTCTTCATTGATTTAATCTGTGCATTACCACCAACACGCGATACAGATATACCTACGTTAATTGCTGGACGAACACCCGAGTTAAATAAATCAGCTTCTAAGAAAATCTGGCCATCAGTAATAGAAATTACATTTGTTGGAATATATGCAGAAACGTCACCCGCTTGAGTCTCGATAATTGGAAGAGCAGTTAATGAACCCCCACCTTTAACGATCCCTTTGATAGATTCTGGAAGATCGTTCATACCCTGAGCGATTACATCAGAAGCATTGATTTTTGCAGCACGCTCTAATAATCTTGAGTGTAAGAAGAATACATCACCAGGGTATGCCTCACGTCCTGGAGGGCGTCTTAATAGTAAAGACACCTCGCGGTATGCTACCGCTTGCTTAGATAAATCATCATATACAATTAAACCATGACGGCCAGTATCACGGAAGAATTCTCCAATTGCAGCACCCGCAAATGGAGCGTAGAATTGCATTGGAGCAGGATCAGAAGCATTTGCAGCTACAATAACTGTATAAGCCATTGCTCCAGCTTCTTCCAATGTTTTAACGATGTTTGCAACTGTAGAACCTTTTTGTCCAATAGCTACATAAATACAATATACTGGTTCTCCAGCGTCATAAAATTCTTTCTGGTTGATGATCGTATCGATAGCCACAGAAGTTTTACCTGTCTGACGGTCACCAATAATCAACTCACGTTGTCCACGTCCAATAGGAATCATAGCATCAACAGCTTTAATGCCCGTTTGTAATGGCTCGTTTACCGGTTGGCGGTAAATTACACCTGGAGCAGTCCGCTCGAGAGGCATTTCATAAGTGGTACCTTGAATTGGGCCTTTACCATCAATTGGCTTCCCTAATGTATCAACAACACGACCTAACATACCGTCACCTACATTAATAGATGCAATACGACCCGTACGTTTTACAGTATCCCCTTCTTTAGTTTCTTTTGAAGAACCTAACAATACAGCACCAACATTGTCCTCTTCCAAGTTCAATACGATACCTTGAAGTCCTGATTGGAATTCAATTAATTCGCCAGAGCTTACATTGCTTAGTCCGTAAACACGGGCAATACCATCACCTACTTGAAGAACGGTACCTACTTCAGCAATCTCTGCCTCAGTTTTAAGGCCTGAAAGCTGCTCTCTTAATATTGCTGAAACTTCAGCGGGTTTAACACTTGCCATAATGAACTATTTTATGTGCGGGTTGGAAACAAATTCTCTTTTTAACTGTTGTAGCTTATTCGCAACACTCGCATTAAACTCGAGGTCGCCAACACGAAGAACAAATCCACCAATTAGGTTTTCATCTACACGTTCTTCCATTTGAACTTGGGCGTCACCAACAACTAATTTTAGTTGTGCTAATGCTTGCGTTCTTATATCATCTGACATTGCAATAGCGGTAGTAACAGAAGCTGTAACAATGTTCTTTGATTCATTATAAAGACTAATGAAGTTCTCAGCAATTACACCTAAAATAGCCTCACGTTTCTTGTTCGTAACGATATTAATAAATGCTAAGCTAAGCTCACAGACTTTTGTTGCGAAAATTTTGTTAAGAATGGTGTTTTTCACATCCCCTTTAACGATCGGGCTTTTCAGCATGTCGGTAAGGTCATGATTTTCTTCACAAACCGACTTTATAGTCAGCATGTCTTCTTTTACTTGCTCAAGAACTTGGCGTTCTTCAGCTAAAGAAATCAAAGACTTCGCGTAGCGTATGGCAACTCTAGAATCTTTCATACTCTTCTTAGTTAAGCTTTACATCCTTAAGCATTTCAGAGATGAACGTATTTTGTTTTTCAACATCTTTCAATTCCGACATCAATACTTTCTCCGCAATCTCAATTGACAAAGCACCAACAGATTTTTTCAATTCTGAAATAGCGGCTACTTTTTCATTTTCGATAACCGCCTTTGCAGAAGCAATCATTTTGTCTGCCTCTTCTTTAGCGCTATTTTTTGCAACAGATACGATACTTGTCTTAATATCTCTAGCTTCTTTTAACATAGCATCTCTTTCGGCACGCGCTTCTTTCAAAATACGTTCGTTGTCAGCTTGTAAGTTCGCCATTTCATTTCTCGCCTTTTCTGCAGCCAACAAAGCATCTTCTATGCTATTGTTTCTAGTATCAACGGCAGACAAAATGGGCTTCCAAGCAAATTTTTTCAATAAAATGAGCAAGAGCGTAAAGACAACGCATGTCCAAAACATCAACCCAATTGCGGGGGTGACTAATTCCATTGGATCCATAACAATAAAATTTTATAGGAGCTGAAAGCAACCTAAGTTGACAGCATCCTCAGTTAAAACTATCTTTAAAGGATTATCCTTGAAGAAAGGCAACAACAACCCCAAATAATGCAACGCCTTCGACAAGGGCTGCAGCAATAATCATGTTTGTTTGAATCATCCCAGAGTGTTCTGGCTGACGAGCCATAGCCTCAAGGGCAGAACCGCCGATTTTACCAATACCTATTCCCGCTCCAATTGCTGCCAAACCAGCCCCGATTGCTGCTATTCCTGTAATTTCCATAATTTTTGTTAGTTTTAGTTGATATTCTCTTTGTTAAACGATTAATTAGTGATTGTCTGTTGTTGCTAACCCAATAAATAACGAGGTTAATAAGGTAAATATATAGGCCTGCAAAAAAGCAACCAAACACTCTATAAGATACATAAACAAAACAAAGGCAACGGATACCGGGGCGATAGAATATGCGCCAACAGTCCCGAGAGCACTCTGAGCCATAAATATGAGTGAGATTAGACTCAAAATAACAATGTGTCCAGCCGAAATATTCGCAAAAAGACGAATCATTAATGCAATAGGTTTCGTAAATATGCCAACAAATTCTATTGGAATCATAATAGGCATTAAAAGAAGTGGAACGCCCGGGGGCTTAAAAATGTGGCTCCAGTAATTTTTATTTCCAGAAATATTAGTAACCACGAGTGTGATGAAAGACAAGACTATAGTAATTGCCATATTCCCTGTAACATTGGCTGCACCAGGGAGAAGTCCAAGCAAATTGTTTACTAAAATAAAAAAGAATAGCGTTAACAAGTAAGGTAGGTACTTTTTATAATTAGTCCCTATGTTTGGTTTTACAATATCGTCTCTTACAAAAACCACCAAGGGCTCAATAAATGAGGCAAGGCCTTTAGGGGCTCCGGGATTCTTTTTAGATTTAAACCCAACTCTTCCAAAAACAAATAGTAGAACTACTAAAGAAAGAAAAAGAGAAGCAGCATTTTTTGTCATTGAAAAGTCTAAAATAGGTAGGCCGCTTTGTTCTTTAATATGTCCATGTGGGTCAATAGAATAAACTCGTTCACCTTTGTGAACATCAGCGCGTCCGTGATGAAAATCACTTGACATAAAGAAGTCTAGCTTTCCATCGGTGTATAAAATTACAGGAAGTGGGATGGTAAATGAATTTTCCCCTTCACCCCACAGGTGCCATTCGTGAGAATCGGCAATGTGGTGCATAATCATGTCAACGCTATTAAATTCTTCTGTCTTATTTTTTTCGCTTTCAGAAGCATTAGTATCAACATAAGTGAAAAGCGTTGCAACGCTAAATATTATCACTTTTAGAAGTTTTTTCATATGCGCACTATAAACTCTTGTTTTAACTACTTAAAAATCTGGGCAAAAATAGGTTTTATTTTTTAAATACCCCGCAATTAACTAGACAAATTAAATCCCTAATAATCGGATTCTAAAACGCACTTATGAACAGGTCTTGAAAACATTAGGTTAAGTCTGATTTTTAAGCTTTTTTACAGCAGCAGCAACATCATAAAAAAGATAGATGAAGTATGTGAAAACAAAATGTAGTGCAAAATTTTCAACGTTTTGTTTGTTTATAATTACCATCCCTAAATAAACCAATGTAAGAAGCATTTTTAAAACACTTATGCCTAAAAATGCAAAGCCAATTTTATTCTTCAACTTGGCAAAAACCCCGAGAAAGAGATAAGATGCGCCACTAAGAGTGAAATTGAAAAGGTGAATAATGTGGAATTGTTTGATGTCAATATTTAGCTCCACAAGTTTTAACATAAAAAAGTGAAGCAGCGCTATAGTGAGCGCAAAAGTAAAAAAGCGGAAATAAAATTTTGTTGTTTCCAACGTTACTGGAGTTTTTTCACTTCATTAATAACATATAATAAGGACCCAAAAATGGCTGTAAGGGATAGGCAAATAGTAAAGACTTTTTGTAGGGCAAAGTATTCATCAACCTTTAGCCCGATATAAGACCCTAAACCAATCATTATCCCCATCTGAAGAGCTAAATTAGAGAATTTAAGAACTTGGTTACGCTGTTTTTTCTTCGGGTTTTCCATTAGAATCGTTCGATTTAATGTTTTTTATTGAAGCCCCCATACTACACGAACCTGTAAAATTTGCACCGGGCTCAATAGACAGTTTATTCGTAATAATATCCCCTTGTAAATTTGCAGTTGCTTTTAAGCTCAGTAATTCTGTTACTTGAATTCGTGCTTTTACAGTTCCTGCTATTAGTGCGTTTTGACAAACAACCTCTCCTTCTACAATACCTGTTTCGCCAAGTACCAACCTTCCTTTTGTGTTTATTGTTCCGATAAGCGACCCATCTATACGCAAATCGCCTTCGGTAATAATATCACCTTTAATAGTACTTCCTTGACCGATTGCATTTACTGCACTACTTGATTTCTCGTTAGCTCGCGACATATCTGAATTAGATTTTGAAAACATATGAACCTTTTTTATTTGTACTTTAAATACTTCCCTTCATAATACACTAAGTATTTGTCTAGTGATTTTTCTTTGTAGAACGTTTTAAAATTACTCGAAGATATAATAAAATGCTCATATTCAGAGCGTCCCATTAATTCTTTTAACTCTTGAAGCTCCTGTATTGCTTGCAGATAACTCGTAGCACTTTTCTCTCTATCAAAGGTTTTAACAATAATTAGTTGATAGTCTAAATTAAGCATCAGGCTTTGTGTTTTATAAGCGTTAAGCTTATAAAACAAGCTATTAAAGTTTGAAATTTCTATTTTCACTTTATTCACACTAGGGCCGCCGCTTTCCATAGCCAACACATAATAGTGTTCTTCCTTTAAATCAAAAGTAAAAGATGTCTCCTCAGGTATAATACTTCTCTGCTCAATGTCTTGCAAAATTGCACGTGCCTCGTCTGCTACTTCTCCAGTATAATAAACTCCTAGTAATGCGTTTAAGTTTTCTATCAATGATTCCTCACCATAAAGATGCCCCATAGAGAGTGCTTTTAAAAGAAATAGCTGCTCTGCAATAGGGTGATCAGAATATTTTATGCTTAATAAGGAATCTTGAAGCATCGCCTCTACATAGTTCTGTTGCGAAAAAGCAATGTAAACCTCTTCGTAATAAATCATCGCACTGTCTACCTCTTCCTTATTAGACGAATAATACCCTTCTGGATCTAAAATCATTTTTAGATACTCGCTATTCGGATACTCTTTCATCAAACGCTGAATGTATTGCTCGGCAGAAAGGGTTTCTTCAATTAAAAGATGGGAGCTATAAAGCTGGTAGTAGGATAGTGCTTCGTAATTGTTTTTTGGGTAAGCTTCTACTAATGTTTCAAAAGCGTTAATAGCCTCGTCGTAATCCTTAAGATCTTCTTTATAAATAAGTCCTAACTGATAAAAGGACTGAACAATTATATCTACTGTCGATGCTTTTGCTGAATCGCTAAAGGGTATGATGTCTAAATAATAATCTCTGCTATAAATATCTTTATCCTCTCCGTCTTCATCTTCCTCGTCGATAATAATTTGGTTTTTATTTTTTCGTCGCCAATTGTCCTCAAGGCGCCTTTCTCCCCACTTAGTGATAAACTCAGAGTATCCAAAGCTAATCGCAGTAGGATTGTAAAAATACCAAGCACCACCACCACCAGACATTGGGTTAAATTGATTTCTTGAATTCGAACTAGGTCTCGCGCCAGAATTAGCTTTCAAGGCTTCTTTTGCTAGGCGATCCTCCTCCTTTTTATCTTCAATTATAGCATCTATAAGAGCGTTTAAATCCTCTTCGGACATCGTTGAAAGTGTAAGTAAACTATCTTGAAGGTTAATGGTATTGTATAGCTCGACTAGCTCATTAAGGCTATTTCTTTTTTTAGACAGCATCTCATAGTCAGGGTGATTTTGACTTAAAAAAGTCATGGCAGTATCATAATGCACTTGCGCTGAAAGGTATGCTGAATCGTCAAAATATAAATCAGCTAATGCTAAGTGTGAAACAGATTGTTGCTGATCATTTCCGCTATTGTTTGCAGTTGAGTTCAGAAGGTGATCTATGGCTTGATCTCGCGCACCTTCTTTAAGTGAAATTTCTGCAAGTGCATAGTAAATTTGATCCTTATAGTCTATATTTTTATCATCCTTCAGCATTTTTGTAATCTCGGTGATCAGCTTAGATGAGTCATTATATTTGGGATTAAATGCTCGAGCTCTACTCAACAAGGCATTAAACAAGAACTCATATTCAGGGTTCATTTTAACAACCTTGTCAAAGTAATCATATGCTGTTTCGTAATCCTCCTGAATTTGATATAATTGTGCTATAATAAAAGTAAGTCTAGTTTTTTTACTTTTATCTTGGCTGTACTTTATAGCTGTGCTTAGGTATGCAATTACATCCTCCCAATTCTCTTTTTTAATGTGGTAATTTGCATTAACCTCAGCCAATAAGGCTTTATCCTCTCTTTTTAACCTCGCATCACTTTCGAGGTACAATAATTGTTTTTCAGCGCTAGCAAAATTTTCCATTTCAATATACGCCCTTGTAGACCACAAGATCGCCATATCGGTAATGTAACCCTCGTATTCTCTACTGATATAACCAAACATTTCTATAGCCTTACCATACTCCTGTTTATAAAACAAGGCTTTTCCCATTAAAAAATAGCTGTCGTCGATCCATTTGTTTTTTTCTACACCCTTAATTTCCATAGAGTGGTACTCAACTACAAGCGCAGCCTTGTCTATAGTTCTGTTGAGTTGAGGGAAGATTTTTTGTGCTTGCTTCTGGTCACCTAAAATAGTTGTGGGCAGCAAGGTATTGTAATCTTCTTGATGATTTTTTTCAAGCTTAATTACAGCCTCTTTTAGGCTCTCTTTACCATTAAAATATCCATTAAACTTTGCCGTTGTACGATGATAGGTGCGGTTTAAAAGCTTATCTTTCTGTGTAGAACAAGAAAAAGCTACAAGGCTAAGAATAGCAATTAATAAATATGTGTATCTAGTTTTCAAATGGCTGTCTTTTCGCAATACTAATAACTCTTACTAAGCAAAAATATTTTATTTTTTCTTTTAACACCCCTTTGGAGTGTTTTTATTCTTTCAAGTAATATCAAATTCTTGAGATACAAGCATTATTTAAAATTACGATATTTGTGAAATGAAAAAACAAAAGTCAATATTAGATACCCTAAGACAAAGGCTGCGTTTTGTATTGCTCGACGAACAATCGTACGAAGAATTGAGCTCTACAAGCTTAAGTCGTTTTCAGATTCTTACTCGATTGCTTTCTGCTCTTTTATTGATTGCCACACTAACAAGTTTATTACTCGCTTATACACCTCTGCGCGAATATATTCCAGGTTATTCGCCACCACACCTTTCAAAAGATCTTATTCATCTCTCATTAAAAACTGACTCTTTACTTGCTGAGATAAAGCTCAAAGAACAGAAGTTTAGGTTGGTAGAAAAGGTGCTCAGGGGAGAGGATTTAAATGATTCTATCTATTACGACTCTATAAACAATATTGCAGTTGACTATGGCGCTTTAGTCGCTTCACAAAGAGATTCTTTGTTTAGAGAATCTGTTGAGCGTGAAGATCGCTTTAATGTGCTTTCAGAAAGCTCCAACAAGCCACAAGAATTGAGAAACATTGCTTTTTATGCACCTTTAAAAGGGATGATAACCGCCCATTTTGATCTTCAAACAGAACATTATGGCTTAGATGTCGTAGCTCCAGAAAATGAAGCCATCAAGGCTAGTCTTCCAGGCACAGTAATTCTTTCGAGCTGGACTACAGAAACGGGGTACACAATTGCAATACAACACGAAAATGATTTAATTTCTTTTTATAAACACAACTCTGTTCTATTAAAAAGAATAGGGGAGGTGGTGCTGGCGGGAGATGTCATTGCAATTATCGGAAACTCTGGAGAGCTAAGCACAGGGCCACATTTACATTTTGAATTATGGCACAAAGGAAAAGCTATTAACCCCGAACATCATATTTTATTTTAATGTCATTAAAGTCATTTTTTGGAAAGCTGCTCGCGAAAAGGGTGGTTGCTAAAACGAAAAAGTGGAGCGAAAACCCCATCATCACGCAAGAAATAGTTTTTCGACAATTGATAGACACGGCCTCTAACACCGCCTTTGGTGTCGACCATAACTTCTCTTCTATAAAAAGCTACGAAGATTTTAAAACTGAAGTTCCTCTTAGGGATTACGAAGGGCTTAAACACTATATCGAGAGAGTTCAAAATGGAGAAAAAGACGTGCTTTGGAAGGGCTTACCTTTGTATTTTGCCAAAACTTCTGGAACGACTTCTGGCGCCAAATACATCCCCTTAACTAATGACTCATTAACATATCAAATTCAGGCTGCAAAAAATGCATTATTACATTATATAGTAGACTCTGGTAACTACCATTTTATTGACGGAAAAATGATATTTTTACAAGGGTCTCCTGAGTTAGAAACAAGTGAAAAGGTTCCCAATGGGAGGCTCTCTGGAATAGTGGCTAATTTTGTTCCGTCATACTTACAAACCAACAGACTTCCATCGTACAAGACCAATTGTATTAACGATTGGGAGAAAAAAGTGGAAGCTATAATAGATGAAACGCTTGCAGAAGATATGCGTTTGATCAGTGGAATTCCTTCGTGGGTACAAATGTATTTTGAGCGCCTTCAAAAGAGAACTGGGAAAACTATTTCTGAACTCTTCCCTAACTTTTCCCTTTTTGTGTTTGGGGGTGTAAACTATGAGCCCTACCGTAAAAAGTTTGAAGAACTAATAGGAAAAAAAGTAGATAGCTTAGAGCTTTATCCTGCCTCTGAAGGGTTTATTGCTTTTCAAGACAAGCAAGATGAAAAGGGTTTATTGCTTCTGTTAGATTACGGAATCTTTTATGAGTTTATTCCTGCTGATGAATTTTACAATGAATCCCTAAGCCGCCTCTCAATAAAAGACGTGAAAATAGGTGTTAACTATGTGATTATTTTAAACACTAATGCTGGCTTATGGGGATATAATATTGGCGACACCGTACAATTTACTTCACTTAAGCCATATAGAATTATTGTTTCGGGTAGAATAAAACACTTTACTTCTGCGTTTGGAGAACATGTAATAGCTAAAGAGGTCGAAGAGGCTATGAGGCTTGCGATGGAGGCGCACCCAGAGGTAGAAGTAAGTGAGTTTACAGTTGCTCCTCAAGCAAGGCCTGTTGAAGGTCTACCTTACCATGAATGGTTGATAGAGTTTGCAAACAAACCCAATGATATAAATGCATTCGCTATAGATCTAGATGAAGCCTTGTGTGCTCAAAATGTATACTACAAAGAACTTGTTAAGGGTAAGGTTCTTAGGCCTCTTTGTATTTCCATACTTCAAACTGGAGCTTTTCATGGTTATATGAAGTCGAAAGGTAAGTTAGGAGGTCAAAATAAAATTCCACGATTAGCAAACGACAGAAAAATTGCTGATGCATTGATGCTAAAACGCTAAGACGCTTAAATAAATTAACCCTAATACAAAAAGAATGAGGTGCGCCCTAATTTATATTCTAGGTTTATTTATTAGCTCGGCGGTATACAGTCAAACTTTAATGTTAGATTTTGGTCCACTAAAACACCGTTGTTGTAAAAACTATAGCAATTCAAACTACTCCCTCTCAGAGCTCTATGTTAAGCCTGAAAAGGGGCTCCAACTAAACCTTAATGTTTCAGAAATTCAAATTAATCCCATTCCAATCCCTTTAAAATTTACTGTAAACCTAAACATTCAAGGGGGCTTTCTTTTTATACTTACAGCGATTTAGTTGGCGGATTAACAACCGGGGTGGATATAAAAACAATTTTTTTAGGGCTATCTTACAAAACAAAAATCAAGCGTCCTTGGAGAATTATCCCTAAATATTCTCTTTTCTGGAGCCTCTAAGCGATGTGTATAGTTTTGCACCTAATTATAAACCTATAAAACAAGGTCTTAACTTGTGTTTTATTATCCCTTTAAATAAACCTTAACAACAATAGTACGCTGAAGTATGAAAAACCATAAAAAGACCGCCTCCTTAAATTGGGGGCAAGGTCAAGCAAAGGGCTTTGTAGGAAAAAATTTGATTGACTTAAAAAATGGGAGTTTAAAAATGGTTAAGGTGCTACCTTTTGCAGTTTACCCAGCGCACAAACACCCAAGCAAAACCGAATTTATTTTTGTCTTAGAGGGGAGTCCAAAAATTATTATAGGAGAAAGTGTTTGTGATGGAGAAAAAAACGATTTCTTCACCTTACCTAAAAACCTAAAACACGGTATTGAAAATCCTACAGATACCGAATGTATCCTCTTGGTGGGTGCTATAGTGGAATAACACTATGCCGCTACCTTTTCTTCTTGTAATAAACGAAGAGGGCAAGACTTACACATCTTATTTTTTCGAAGATGCTTATCGCAGCATTCACTTTTCATTTTACAAGATTTGTTCTTCTTTTTGCTCACGCTAAATAATTGATTTACAGAAATCTGGCGCGAATATACAAAACTTGTTTTTATTTGGATTGAATCTTAATAAACGTTTTTAATTGCTCAAACCAAACTGTGAAAGATGATGGGTAATGTGCTTATTATGCACTTGATCCCACATTTTTTTATTGAGCGCTCCAAAAATAGGGTGATTAAGAGTGCTCTCCTCTTTTCCAGGCCAATAAGAGTGGTATGTTTTTATGGAGTGTATCAACTCTTGAATAGCTATATCAATACTCACAAACCTATATGCGTTAGGGTCTTTGGGTAAAAATTTAGCGATAAAGTTTTGTGGCATCGGCTTATCGCTCATCAAAAAAGCTTGTGACTTTTCTATGTGTTTATCAGGCGTTAAAATAGGGGTCGATTTATCATCACTCGAAAGTTCGAACACAACTATTAAATGTTCTATCATCTGCTGAGCATCCATTCTACCCCAAATAGGCCTAGCATCACTTGTAAGATGCAGAAGAGTGTCTTTTAATTTTTCGGATTTATCTAGCCAAGGAAATAACATTATTTTCTATCGTTTTCAAAATCACTTTCAACGTCTACCTCAATACGTTTATCCTGATTTACCAAAGTCCAAGCAGTGTGGAAAATCAACTTTGATATGGTGGAAATTTTACCAAAATGTATTTTTTCTACCGTGTCTGTTGCCTTGTGGTAATCTGCGTGCACACCATTAAAATAAAATATTACTGGAATATTGTTTTTAGCAAAATTGTAATGGTCAGAGCGGTAATAAAAACGGTTTGGATCATTCGGCTGGTTAAAAGTATAATCCAACTCGAGCTGAGTATAATACGTATTTGCGTCTTCAGAAATCTGATGCAACTCTGAGCTCAACTTATCAGCTCCGATTAAGTAAACATAATCAGGGTTTCCTTCGTGGTTCTCATCCATTCTACCAATCATGTCAATATTTAAATCGGCTATTGTTTTCTCTAAAGGAAAAATAGGATTTTCAGTATAATAACTAGATCCTAACAAGCCCATTTCCTCACCTGCAACTGGCATAAATAATATAGATCTTCTAGGTCCATTTCCTTCGGCTTTAGCTTTCGCAAAAGCTTCTGCTAATTCTAATATAGCAACGGTTCCAGAGCCGTCATCGTCAGCACCATTGTGAACCTCTCCATCATGAATACCTATATGATCATAATGAGCCGTTATTACCAACAATTCATCTTTTAAATCTGTTCCTTCTAAATAGCCTAACACATTTTCTCCCTGCAGGAAACTACTGCTAACGTTGGTCGTAAAGCGTCCGTCAACATTAAAGCTTGCATACTTACATTTTTTAACCTTCTTTTTTAGCTTTTTAATACTAAGTCCTATAATATTAGGTAACTCAGATTGGTCTACAAAAAGGAAGGGTAGTTTAAATTGAGGCCCCTCTATTAATACCGACCGCTTTTCTTTTGTGAAATATTGAGCGTATCTATTTAATTTTTTATTTATATCTCCCCCAACAAAAACAACAGCCTTAGCACCGTGATCGTAGGCTTTTTGTAGCTGATAATTCCAGTCTAAAAGATTTATGTTTTCTACCTCTTTAGCGTTGGTTAATAAATCTGGACTTAAGATTAAGACCACCTTATCTTTTACATCTACATACCTATAGTCCGAACAAGTAATTTCATCCCACCCAAAACCAACGCATTGCATTTCGTTAAATTCAATATCAATAGAGCTAAAATAAGGAAGCGTGTAATAGTTCTTTAAATATTCTACCTTAGAATTAATAATCAAAGTGCTTTCTTCCAATTTTTGCTTTAATAAAGGAAATTCTTGGTAATAGGCTTCCCCATCATAAGGTGGAATACCTATGGATTGAAAATGACGTGATATATAATCCGCAGCTAATTTTTGACCTTTTTTTCCTGTTTCCCTACCCTCTAAAGAGTCAGAGGCTAATATATAAAGGTGTGTTTGCAGGTCTTCAACATTTATGGAAGAAGCATAAGATATTGCAACACTATCTTGAGCTTTTATATTGACCGATCCTAAAAGAAGGATTAAAAGAGTAAACTTTCTCATACTAACAACAGGCTATTTTATTAACTCTTCTTTCATGTCTCCCACCTTCAAATTCGGTAGCTAAAAATACATCTGCTATCTCTTGAGCTTCGTCGTATGAAATAAATCGAGCTGGCATAGCTACTACATTTGCATTATTGTGAAGTCTAGATAATTCTGCAATCTCCTTAGTCCAGCATAAAGCAGAACGAATGGCTTGATGTTTATTTGCACTCATGTTTATTCCATTACCACTTCCACAAAAGAGAACACCTAGTTCAACTTCATTATTTGAAACTGCATTTGAAACCTTATGAGCAAAATCTGGATAATCAACACTATCCACTGTCATAGGTCCAAAATCTTTTATTTCATATCCTTTTGATTCTAGGTGCTTTATTAATCGTGCCTTATAGTCAACACCAGCGTGATCTGAGGCAATAGCTATTTTCATAATTCGTTGTTTTGAACAGCAAATATAAGTATTAATTACCGTGATTTTACCTTATCAACATTTTGAAAAGCGCTTGTTAATAGCTTATGTAAACGATTGATTTTCATGTACTGTTTATTAACAATAAAATATTCATTTCTATTCTTACTCGTTAATTGTTTCTAAAAACTATCTATTGCTTTCTTCAATCAAATTTATAAGGCAACAATTTTAGTTAAAAGTCAAGGCGAGTTATTTGTTTTTTATCAATATAAAAAAAGTGTTTCAATACAGATACCAACACAAAATTTCCCGAAATATTATTATCTAATAAGTATAAAAACAACTTATAAACAACTGTTAATTTCTATGCTATACTCTTGATTATATATACTTAAACCTGTTGATAAGCCTAGCATTATTGTTAATTGCTTTTAATAAAATACATTTCCTATTATATTTAAATAATGTTATACAAGCTGTCAACAGCCTATTATTATTACTATATATATTTTCAATTTTTAAAAAAGTAATAATTAAAAAAATTATATACTATATATATAAGGTTTTATGTGTTAAATTTTATTTAATAATTACTTATGAAGGTATGCTAAAGGTTTAAAATTTTAGTTTTGTTTAACATTAATAAATTTAACTATTTTAGTGCCTCTAAACTTTAAACTAGAATTATACAAGAGATGAAGAAATTAATATTTGGATTGGTCGCCATTTTTGCTTTGATGTTTTCTTTTAAAGGGGAAGCTCAAAACTTGAAGGGTAAATTTTCTGTTCAACGTCAAACAGGAAAACAAATAGATTTATTTAGAACAGAAGGAAAGTATAAATACAAAATTGATAGTACTCAAGTAAAAGCTGATGGTACTTTTTCTTTCCCATATAAAATGTATTCAAAAGGATACTATAAAATAACTTTAGGGAATGAAAATAATATAATTGATGTTATTCTAAATCCCAATGAATCGGTTGTAGAATTAAATTTTAGTCAAGTACGATTAGAAAAAGGAGTTACAGTAATAAAATCTCAAGAAAATAAGGCTTATTGGGAATTTAAAGAAAAAGATGCTACAATACAGAAAAGTATAAAAGCGTTAAAAAAACAAAGAGGAAAGTTTAGATCTCAAGGAAATGATGTAAAAGTTAATGAGATTACCAATGAAGTAAATAAAAAAGAAAAAGAGCTTTTTGAATTTATTCAAGTAGTAATAAATAAATACCCATCTACTTATTTCTCTAAAGCAAAAGTTGCCAGTAAAGCAACAAACACAAAAGACAAGGCTAAATATTTTGATGATTTAGATTTTACAAATGAAAATTTAGTGAGATCTGAAGTCTTTTCCACGCGTTTTCAAGATTATATAATTAAACACAGTGGACATACAGAAGTTGGTTATTATAACGCTGTAGATGATATAATGAAGAAAGCTAAAGTAAATGAAAAAGTATTTGAATTTGCTTTGTATAATTTATTAGATGGTTTTTATGGTTCTGGATTAGAGGATGTAGCAACCTATATTATGGAAGAATATTTCTATGGTGAAGCTTGTGGTGATATAGAAATAAATGATCTTTTAAGACAGAAAGCAGATATAATAAAGAATTTACAAATTGGTAATGTACCGCCTGATTTTACTATAAAAAGTAATTATGGAGTAGAAGTAAATCTGAAAAATACATGTGCCAATAACAAGTATACGATTCTTATGTTTTGGGCTACACACTGCCCGCATTGTATGAGAGATTTACCTGGATTTGTTCCTGTTTATAATGAATACAAACCAAAAGGTTTAGAGGTAATAGGAATTGCTTTAGATATAAACCCAACAAAATGGAAGTCGGCAGTACAAGAGAAAAATTTTAACTGGTTAAATGTATCGCAGTTTAAAAATTACCAATCACCAGTTTGTAAAGACTATAAAATAAACAAAACTCCTTCATGGTTTATATTAGATAGAAATATGAAAATTGTTGCAAAACCGAAAGGAAAACAAGAAGTCATGCGATTCTTAAAAAGCAATATGTAAAAAAAACCCCGAATGTTCGGGGCTTTTTGTTCGGGGCTTTTTTTATGATTAATAATATAAAAGAATTAAATAATTTGTAAATATTAATTAGCAGCTATTTAGTAATTACTACTTACTATTTACTATTTACTACACTTTTCTTATATTTGCGCACTCGTAAAACAAAAATACGTAACAGATTATGGAATCAATGATTATTTATATGCCAATCGTAATGGCAATTATTGGCTTACTTTATATGGTAGCCAAAAAATCTTGGGTATTAAAACAAGATGCTGGAGATGGGAAAATGAAAGAAATTTCTAACCATATTTACGAAGGTGCTTTAGCATTCTTAAAAGCAGAATACAGATTATTAACACTATTTGTTATTGGTGTAAGTGTATTGTTATTTATTGTATCAACAGTAGTTCCTTCTACACACTGGCTAATTGTAATAGCCTTTATTGTAGGTGCAATTTTCTCTGCTTTAGCAGGAAATATGGGGATGAAAATTGCTACTAAAACTAACGTAAGAACTACGCAAGCAGCTCGCACAAGTTTACCTCAAGCATTAAAAGTTTCTTTTGGTGGTGGTACTGTAATGGGATTAGGTGTTGCCGGTTTAGCCGTTTTAGGTTTAACAGTTTTCTTTATTGCTTTCTATAACTTCTTTATGGGCGGTGTTTGGACGAATACACACGATATGACTATCGTTTTAGAAACCTTAGCTGGTTTCTCATTAGGTGCTGAGTCTATTGCATTATTTGCACGTGTTGGTGGTGGTATTTATACCAAAGCTGCGGATGTTGGTGCGGATTTAGTTGGTAAAGTAGAAGCAGGAATTCCTGAAGACGATCCTCGTAACCCTGCAACTATTGCTGATAATGTTGGTGATAACGTAGGTGATGTTGCGGGTATGGGTGCCGATTTATTTGGTTCTTATGTTGCAACAGTATTAGCTACAATGGTATTAGGAAACTACATTATTGAGGTTAACGACATTAATATTTTCACAGGATTTGGTTCTATTGGACCTATTTTATTACCAATGACTATTGCTGGTGTTGGTATTGTAATTTCAATGTTAGGGACTATGTTTGTTTCTATTAAAGGAAATGATGCTAAGGAATCTCAAGTTATGGGAGCTTTAAACAAAGGGAATTGGTTCTCAATTGCTTTAGTTGCCGCTGCTTGTTATGGTTTAGTTACATGGATGTTACCTGAAACTATGAAAATGAATTTCTTTGAAACAGGTGGTAATGTATTGAAAGACATTACAGCTATGCGTGTATTTTATGCTACTATTGTTGGTTTAATTGTAGGTGGAGTTATTTCTTCGGTTACTGAATACTATACTGGCTTAGGTAAAAAACCAATTTTAAATATTGTTGAAAAATCTGCTACTGGTGCAGGAACAAACATTATTGCAGGTTTAGCTACTGGGATGATTTCTACTTTCCCAACAGTTATTTTATTTGCAATGGCAATTTGGTCTTCATATGCATTTGCAGGTTTTTACGGTGTAGCTATGGCTGCTTCAGCAATGATGGCAACTACAGCAATGCAGTTGGCTATTGATGCTTTTGGACCTATTGCTGATAATGCAGGTGGTATTGCTGAAATGAGTGAGCAAGACCCTATCGTAAGAGAAAGAACAGATATTTTAGATGCTGTAGGTAACACTACTGCCGCAACGGGTAAAGGTTTTGCTATTGCTTCTGCTGCATTAACATCTTTAGCTTTATTTGCTGCTTACGTAACCTTTACAGGAATTGACGGAATTAACATCTTTAAAGCACCTGTTTTAGCGATGTTATTTATTGGCGGGATGGTTCCTGTAGTATTCTCTGCATTAGCAATGAATGCCGTTGGTAAAGCTGCTATGGAGATGGTTTACGAAGTAAGACGTCAGTTTAAAGAGATTCCTGGAATTATGGAAGGTACTGGGAAACCAGAATACGATAAATGTGTTGAGATTTCTACGAACGCCTCATTAAAAGAAATGATGCTTCCAGGTATTTTAACAATCGGTTTTCCTTTAATTATTACCTTCCTTCCAATGCTATTTGGAATGGATAACCTTATGATTGCTGAAATGTTAGGTGGTTATATGGCTGGTGTTACTGTATCGGGTGTCCTTTGGGCTGTTTTCCAAAACAATGCAGGTGGTGCATGGGATAATGCTAAGAAATCATTCGAAGCAGGAGTTATGATTAATGGAGAAATGACTCACAAAGGTTCTGCCGCTCACGAAGCTGCTATTACTGGTGATACTGTTGGTGATCCATTTAAAGATACTTCGGGTCCTTCAATGAACATCTTAATCAAATTAACTTGTTTAATTGGCTTAGTTATCGCTCCCATCTTAGGGGGAACTAACCATATTTCAGAAGCACATGTTGAAGAAACAGTAAACACAATTGAAGTTGTTGAAACAGTAGTTGTAGAAACGGCTGTTGACTCTTTAGTAATCGATTCTGTTGTAGTTTCTCACTAAGTAGATAATACTATTTAACCTTCGGGTTATTTATATAAAACAAAGGCCTTCTCGATTTTCGGGAGGGTCTTTGTTTTTAACGTAAATGGTAAAAAGGAAAACGTAAAAGTTTCACTTCTCACGTTTTCCGGATATAATATTTAACTTTATTTTTTATTGGAGAAATAGTAAAGGATAAAAATCGTTTTACATTTCCTACTTACGTCTTTCGTATATCAACTTTAAACTTTCAACAGCCACATGAAAAACCGCGCCATCAGAAATATTGCCATTTTAGGAAGTGTAGCTATTGCTGGAATTATAAGTGTTCAGATTTACTGGATTAGTCAAGCTTTAAACCTCCAGCAGAAACAGTTTCAAGAAGATGTATTTATTTCTTTAAAGAGAGTGGCGGAGCGTATATCAGAATACAATCAAATGGATTTTCCTGTAGCGAACCCAGTGAAACAAATTTCCTCTGATTACTATATCGTAAATATTAGAGAGGTTATAGATGCTAATATTTTAGAATTGTATTTGCGTAATGAGTTTGGAGACATGAATATTCAAACCGATTATGAATATGCGATTTACGATTGCTCTAGCGAGCGAATGGTTTATGGGGAATATGTTTCCATTAAGGAAAACCAAAGTAAAATAAGTGTTGGAGACCTTCCTAAATACGATGAATTCATTTATTATTTTGGTGTTAACTTCCCTAAGCAAACCTCCTATTTGATGGCGGGAAACAAGCTGTGGGCTTTCTTCTCTTTCCTGCTACTTCTTACGGTTTTGTTCTTCGTGTACGCATTAAGCATTATCCTTCGTCAAAAACGCCTATCTGAGCTTCAGAAGGATTTTATTAATAATATGACGCATGAGTTTAAAACACCAATTTCAACTATTCACATTGCTTCAGAAGCTTTATTACAAGACGCATCCATAAGCGGCGATAAGAGCTTGAAAAATTACACTCAAATTATAAAGGAACAAAATGAACGATTAAACAGGCAGGTAGAAAAAGTGCTTCAAATTGCAGAGATAGAGCGAAAAGAAATTGAGCTTAAATATGAAGAGGTAGGAGTGCACAAGCAGATAAACTCCATTGCTAAAAGCGTAGAGTTAAAGTTGAAAAATAGAGAGGGAAAAATAGAAATAAGCCTCAACGCGGCAGATGATCTTTTAAATTGCGACAAACTTCACCTGACTAACATCTTGTATAATATTATAGATAATTCACTTAAATATACCCAGTCAAAACCATACATAAAAATTGAAACATCAGAAATGGAGAGGTTTTTGTACTTGAAGATTTCAGATAATGGAATGGGTATCCCTCAGGAACATCTTCAGGACGTAAAAAATAAATTTTTTAGAGTTCCTACAGGAAGAGTTCACAATGTAAAAGGATTTGGTTTAGGATTGTATTATGTAGATCAAATTTGTAATGCACACAACTGGCAATGGGATATCGAAAGTAAATTGGGAGAAGGAACCTCAATCCTTCTTAAAATTAAGCGATAAGAATGGCCAAAATTTTATACGTAGAAGATGATTTAAGTTTGAGTTTTGTGACGCGTGATCAATTAGAAAAACGCGATTACGAAGTTGTTTCTTGTGACAATGGTAA
>Ga0209495_1000435_pt1 | contig 33051 bp, 25 predicted proteins | sample EN1Hudsemesocosm_FD_184629 | JGI IMG/M metagenome (GOLD analysis project Ga0209495, IMG submission 184629) | Methane-oxidizing microbial communities from mesocosms in the Hudson Canyon - EN1E Hudson Canyon (SPAdes) (version 2) | ecosystem: Environmental > Aquatic > Marine > Cold seeps | place... | reverse complement strand
TTCACCGTAACTGAGCGGTAGAAAGAAATTCCACAGTTCCTGCGCCTTCGCCTTCGCCTTTAATTGCTGAAGAATCTCCGGCGTACCCCAGCGATCAGCGGCAAGTTGTTCATGGTAGATTGCCTCATTGGGCATAATCTCTGTATCAATAAACTGTCGAACCCGCTGAAGTAAATCCTGCACTTTTTCGCTGTACTCAAAATCCATCATTTTCTCCTAATTCCGATAAAAACATCGGTTTTTTATATATCTGTTACGTTCGATTATAGTGAGCAGGCCCAAAAGTCAGTAATCATATTCGGACATATATCGAACTCGTCACCTTCGATCTAGAAAATAAAAATTGCTTCTTTGAGAAATTAAAATGCAAGAGCAGCGTGTTCGAGCCAGTGTGTATAAGCAGCTAATAGTTGAACTAAAAAAGGCAGGGATAAACGAGCAGCAGCTAGTGGATACTTGTGCACCGCCTGCCTCTGAGACGTCACCTGTTGACTAGGAAGTGCCTGACCGTGTCTAGTGCATTGATGATTAAAAAAGCACTAACCACTATTTTTCGCCAAGCATTAAGCCACGGTGAAGTCGGAAGAAAAACATCGAGGCCATGGCACTCACCACAAGCGTCAGCGCTATATTGGCTTGCACGCCAAAGGGTAGCAATGTTGCGGCCGACGCGATTAATGCGCCGACACCATGATGCCACTCCCGCAATCGTTCGGCATAGTTAGGCCTAATGACTTGGCCTGCTTTTTTAGTGTCGTACCTTTGCTGCAGCGCTATTGCTCTCGGCTAATAAAGCCACGGTGATGGCAGCAGTCACACACCGCCCAAAAACTGCAGATACAGCCCCCAGCGAAGCATGTGGGGCGCACCCTTAGTAAAGCCAGGCGACATAACTGATGATATCTAGGGGAAAACGGTGGCGTTTGTATGCCTTCATGCTTGAGCTCTACCAGCTATGGTCAGTTAGCCTGGCAATACCTGCTACCTTAGTAATACTCCATTCTACATAAAAAGCGAAAACTAGCTCGACGTAATAAGCGAATTATAGTAAAACACAATAAGCGAAAAATAAAACAACTTAAAAAGCGAGCGTTTCCCCACATTTGCAAGAAAGGTAAGAACTATGGCTACGCCATCAGAAAAACTGGCAGAATCACTTGAAGCCCTCAAAAAGCTACAAGACAGCGGAACGATGGCTATCAGATCACGAGATATTAGCCGAACACATCGCGAACGATTAGTCCGGAATGGTTTTTTACAAGAAGTCATCAAGGGCTGGTACGTACCCGCTCGACCAGACTCGCCTACAGGAGAGAGTACCGCCTGGTACACCTCGTATTGGGCATTTTGTGCTTCCTATTTACAAAGCCGTTTTGGTGACGACTGGTGTCTATCACCGGAGCAATCTTTAACCCTCCATACAGGAAACTGGACAGTACCAAGGCAACTAGTTGTTCGCGCTAAACGACCAAGAAACAATATCACTAAGCTTCCTTTTGACACCTCTTTGCTTGATCTCAGGGCTGAGTTACCAAAAAGCAGTGATACCGTGAGTATCAGTGGCCTACGCTCCTATTCGCTACCGACAGCCTTAATAGCTTGCTCGCCAACTGCTTACCGACAAAACCCTACAGAGTTACGGGCAGCCCTTTCCATGATGCCTGACTCATCCGATATTTTAGCCCAGCTTCTTGGTGGCGGGCACACCACTATTGCCGGCAGGCTGGCCGGAGCATTCCGAAATATCGGGCGTGGAACCATCGCCGATGACATACTCAAGACCATGAAAGCGGCTGGGTATGACGCGAGGGAAATCGACCCCTTCGACGCACCAAGCCCAATGACATTCAGTAAACGGGAGGCTTCTCCTTATGTCAGCCGTATGCAGCTCATGTGGCACGAAATGCGGGAACCGGTTCTAGATCTATTTCCAAAGCCTTCGGGGCTGGCTTCCGATACCGCCTCTTACCTCAAACAGGTTGAAAACAAATACCCGTCTGATGCATATCACTCCCTTTCTATTGAAGGTTATCAAGTCAGCTATGAGTTGATAGAAAAAGTAAAATCGGGTTCATGGAACCCTGACAATAGCGTGGAAGACAGAAACCATCGCAATGCTCTTGCGGCCAGAGGCTATTGGCAAGCCTTTCAAGCTGTTGAGGACAGCATAGAAAAGGTCTTGGGAGGGGGGAATACGGGAGAGGTCGCTCAAAAGGACCATGGCGCCTGGTATCGAGAGCTTTTTGGCCCAAGTGTCATAGCAGGTATTCTGAAACCTTCCGACCTAGCCGGTTACAGAAACGGCCCTGTTTATATCCGCCAGTCGATGCACGTCCCGCCCAACCGAGAGGCTGTGCGAGATTTGATGCCTGCCTTATTTGATCTCCTTCAAGAAGAACAGGATGCACAAGTTCGTGTCGTTCTCGGCCATTTTATGTTTGTGTATATCCATCCTTACATCGATGGCAATGGCAGAATTGGCCGGTTTCTTATGAATACAATGATGGCCTCGGGTGGTTATCCGTGGACAATTATCCCTGTAGAAAAAAGGAATGAATATATGGCAGCCCTTGAATCAGCCAGCGTTGATCAGGACATAAAACCATTTACAAAGTTTCTCGCTGACTGCGTGGATTCATGCACGCCATAGGTAATACTGTTGCGGTATGCCAAGTTAATTTAACAAGACAGGGGAACGAGCAACAGCTAGTTGACGCTTGTGCACTGCACGCCTCTGGCGTCGTCGGATACGGACTAGAAAGCGCCTGATACTATTTAGGGTACCTTTGAATAATGGAGCTGCACGCTGAGCACTGCCACCATTTTTCAGGTGCCCTAGTGTCATTTGTGATTAAAAAAGCACTAACCACTATTTTTCGCGGCGCATAAAGCCACGGTGCAAACGGAAGAAAAACATCGAAGCAAACGCACTGCCCACAATCGTCAGCGCCATATTGGCTTGCACAGAAAATGGCAGCAGTGTGGAGACAGATGCAATTAATGCGCCTGCACCAAAGCGGAAACTTCCCGCAACCGACGAGGCGGTGCCTGTCATAACCCCGTGACGTTGCAGCAGCATGGCGTTTAGATTCGACGCCACCATACTGGTTGCGCCAATAATAATCATACAAGGCAAAGCCACCAATCCGATCATGCCCTTTATGAACACCGCTGGTAGCAGCAAGACACCTCCCACAAACTGCACGGTCAGTCCCCAGCGAAGCATAAGCGGCGCCCCCTTAAGCCTTACATAGCGCCCATTTAAAAATGGTTAAAAAGATCAGCGACACAACGTTGAGCGCAAACAAATAACCCACTTTATCCACTTCAATGCCGTAAACTTCGATATACACAAAAGAGCCTGATATCAAAAACGCAAACAGGCAGGCATAACTAAAGGCGCTGGTGCACATAAGTACCAAGCTAACGGGATCGGTGAACATTTTGCAGTAGTTACGAATAGTGCGGCCGACGGCCAGTGGTTGCCGATTTTCCTTCGCCAGTGTCTCGGGTATAAATAACGCGATGAGTACGCAAGCTAGAACACCTAGGGCTGCCAGCGTCCAGAAAATACTGCGCCAACCAAACCACAGCGCGAGATAACCGCCCAACAGAGGTGACAGCAGTGGCGCAATCGTCATCACCAGAACAATAAAACTTATGATTCTTGAGAAATCATCCTGCTCGAACATATCTTTGACGATGGCCGTGGTCATCACCGCCGATGCAGCACCCGCTACCCCCTGCAGAGATCGCCAAAAGTTGAGTTCACTGATCGACTCAGCATGGGCGCATAACAGCGTTGTCACGGCGAAGAGCACCGTGCCCGCCAACATAACGCGGCGACGCCCAACACTGTCTGAAACGGGACCGACAAAGAGTTGGCCCAGGGCAAAACCCACGATAAACAGCGTTAAGGTGTTTTGTACTTGCGCCGCTTAGTTAGAAAAAATCGGTGAGGCGAGAGCCGCTGGGATTAACAGTGTTTGTTTAAGCGCTGATTTTTGAAGAGCGGGTCTCTCTGAATTTTCTGGAATTTCAGCTCGAGCTCTTTGATCAGCTCCGTGTGTTGTTTGTTGATATGCAGGTACAGGCTGACACCTTGCTTGATGACTTTTGTGTGCAGCTCGGTACGACCGGTTTCGAGATATAGTTTGCTGATTAATGGTTGGTAGAGACCGAGTAAAAAAAAGCCATCTACGCGGCCCGCAGCCAGCAGATTGATCATTTGACGAATAGACTGGGCCCGAACTGAGCTGGGGGCGAAATAGCCGCTTGCCAGCTTATCTCCAGCCCAGCGATATGAGGGCAGAAAAGTAATTGGACGGCCCTTATATCCCCCTCGTTTCATGATCTCACGATTAGAGTAAAATAAAATTTCCTCCTTAATCCGCGAAGTTTCAATCATCACCATGTTCGGTATTCGCTGTTTCCTGATGTCCTTGGGTGCGTAGTAGATACCGTGGACCTCGCCCGTCGACCCAGCCATGAGGGCGCGCCGACCTGGGTAATATCGTAGTTGTATACGCCCGTCTAGGTAACGGTTTAGGGTGTTTAACAGTGTTGCTTCACAATCAAAACCATCCAGCAGTTCTTTGTATTCCACATTGGTGGCCAGGATAATTGGCCCATTGGGCTCTACTACAAGCGACACAGCACAGGGAGCCAGAAAGATTTGTAGGGTCACGAACAAGAGCCGAACCAGAAATCCGAAGCGGCGAACTAGCGGCATTTTAAATCCCCATCGGCGAGTTAGTAACATAGTAAAACAGTCTTGACTCAGTGGCTGTTAAACCCAAAAGGCAATGAGTCGGATGACCAATTACCTGGCCGCTGCTGACCAACTCCTTTTTGCGGTACTCAAAATCCTTCACCGCCTCATAAATCCGATAAAGCCATCGGGGTTTCATGTGTCAGTTACGTTCGATTATAGTAACCGCACCCAAAAAATCCCGTAATCATATTCGGACATATATCGAACTCGTCACCTTCGATCTAGAAAATAAAAAATCTTCTTTGAAAAATTAAAAATCAGGAGCAAGGTGTTCGAACCAGTGTGTATATACATCTAATAGTTGAACTGAATAAGACAGGGATCAGCGGGCATAAACTCGTTGACGTTTGTGCATCTCCCTGTCTCTGGGCCGTCGACTGTTGATCAGCAAGAGTCCGACACTATCGAGCCGCTGATAAGACTGGATATAAGTAAACAAGCGGCTTATGCAGTTTGAGCTTGCTGTTTCGCCAAGGCTCGACCACACAACCAGAGATGCAGAGCCCCCCAAAGGCCAACGAGGGTAAAACAGGCCAATGCGATACTCAATGCATCTTCGCCATAACGAGGCGTCAGCAGGTCACTAAGAACACCGACCAACAAAGGCCCCAAGCCCATGCCGATAAGATTAATAAACAGCATCAAAATAGCCGATGAGACAGAACGCATATTGACTGGCGATAAGGTTTGCACCATGGCGAAGGCTGGGCCCATGGCGTAGTTAGCCGCAAAGCCTGGAATAATAAACAGCACGATGGCAGTGGTTAGTTCGTCGGCCAGCAAGCCCATAATAAAAAATGGCATAGTGAAAAACGGAACTATGGCAAGCATCCACATGCCGTGTTGAAAACCACGAACCGCCACACGGTCAAATACCTTGCCGGCCACCAAAGCACCGATCGCCCCTGATATGCCAAACAGACCTGCGATCAACATGCCCGTTTGAGATTGACTGAGATCATGTGCTCGCATAAAAAAAGTCGGTAGCCACTGAGTTAAACCATACGACATCAAGCCAGCAGCTATCGCACCAAACATCAAATGGCGCATGGCGGGGTTTTGCCACATAGCAGTGGCGGTAGTCAGTATGGGTGGTGGTGGCTCGGAGGCTTGTGTCTCAAACGTGCTCTTGGCAGGCTCTTTTAGCAGCTTGCCCATAATCAAGGCCAGTAACAGACCGGGTACACCCACGGCCACCATCGCGGTACGCCAACCATAATGCTCGGCGATAACACCACCACCAACAAAACCCAGGATCATGCCAACGCTACCACCCAACATTAAAATGGACATGGCCAGCGCCCGACGCTGCGGAGGAAAATAGTCTGCAATGATGGAATGGCTGGCAGGATTTACACCCGCTTCACCAATACCCACTCCGACTCTCATCAACAACAGACTGATAAAACCAACAGCAAGACCGCAGAAAGCGGTCATTAAAGAAAAAATGACAAGACTGACAATAATAATGCGCTTGCGGCTGTACTGATCAGACAGACGTGCAATTGGCAGCCCCATGGTGGCGTAAAACAGGGCGAATGAAATACCGCCCAATAAGCCCAGCTGGGTATCACTTAAAGCAAACTCCGCTTTTATATCCGGAAATAAAACGGACAAAATCATCCGATCGCACATCGACAGGGCATAGGCTAACATCAGCAGGGTCAGGGTTGTCCGGTGCCCCTCCAAAGGTTGACGGTCTATTGATGCTATAGAATCCGACGCTCCTGTATTATCGCCTAAATTACCTGCCTGACTATTAACTTGAATATTCATACTTGCTCTTATTGATAGATACACATTTGGGTATGTGAAGATCGCCGAATGACAGTAGAGCTCGAGTATAGAGAGGATCAACCAAAAGCACGCTATCATAATCGGACAGGCAACGAATCTGTCATCTACGATTCAACTAGCCAAGATACGCCCTGGAGGAAGAGCGATACAGGAACTGATTAACAACAGCAATGCTGGAAAAAATGGAGGTAGGAATTTATTTAAGGTGTCGGCAATGTATCTTCTCGTAACCATTCTGCAGTACGACTAAAAAAACCGACCTTTCCTGTTATTAACATTCGCTCGCTATCGGGCAAGGAAATTTCCACGCGTTTATACTCGCCCAGCTTTTCAATGTATAACATGCCGTACCATAGGTTTTGATGCTCACTACTGGATTTTATCTCCTTGAGAATTTTCCTACCCACACGTTCGGGAGATTTGTCACTGCGAACGACGGTAGCATGCCCCTCCTCCAAATTAATTTCGATCCAGACGGGATTTTTAGCGTGCTTCCAGGTGCCTGCGACGCCATCGCTAATCGCCAATGGCGCGAAGAGAAAGACAAACGTAAAGAAAACCGAGCGAATTATCATTTTATTAACTCCATCATGTTATCGACCAAAAAACGTGAGGAATAAAAATCCTCCGGTAGTGTAAACCGCCCCCCATCAGCAAAGCAGTTGCTAGTGTCTGATTACACACTCTTAATGGGAGTGAATGAGATAATCCGGGTGCAGCCCGACTAGATGCAAAATTGTCGGTAAAGCCAGCACAAGAATCACAATCAATACCAGTGTGGCGAAACAGACAATCATCAGTTTCTTCATCAATCAAATCTCGCTGAGTATCGCACAGGTGTTGGCATAACAGACTTTCAGAAGGGTATGATAATTTGGGGTAGCACTATGGAGAGAATCATTTACGGACAATCGGTCTTTATTCCTTCTCTGTTAAGGTCACAAATGGTTACTTAACGCCTGCTCCAATGCCTCTTTTGATACCGGTTTGGTCATATAGTTATCCATGCCTGCATCAAGAGCTTTTTGCTTGTGCTCCGTCATTGCATGGGCGCTCAAACCAATTATTTTGACCTTTATATTAGTACCGCTATGGTTAATCAGCTTCCGTATCTGTCTGGTTGACTCATAACCGTCAAGCTGCGGCATCTCACAATCCATAAAAATCAATTGAGAAGGCTCATGCGGTGAAACAAGACTCGCCTTAAACGTATTAACAGCGGCCGACCCTCTACCTGTAAGAACGGCAAACCGCACGGAACATATAGTCTTTCAACAACAATGCGAGGAGTTTTTGCACGGGATGAACAGTGTCGAGAAAACTACCACCGCCGTGCGGCGGTTGCCAATCCAATCCGCTGGCGACTTCCTCGATATCGCTCAGGTAGCCAAGCGTCTCCATGTTAGCGAGCGTACCCTTAGGCGCCAAAAGCAGACGTATCACTTCTAATTAGGTGTCCATGGTAACTATGCCGGTGCAGCCAGGGGTGGATACAAAAACGGCCCCAATAATAGGAGTCGTCTTTTCTTCCTAATCTAGCTACGGCCTGATAACAGATTATGCTTTGGCGCTCTTGCGGCGACTAAAACCTAGGCCTGCTAAGCCCAATTATGGATTGGAGCGACTGAAAATATAATAGTTAACAATCAAATATTTTGTAGGGATGACATTTCTCTGGGGATTGTTTGGGGACATTAGGGAAAGGAATTACACGAGTTTTTGATCACATTGCGAGTCTAAAATACGGCATCCAGAGCTGAGAAAGTGCAGTCTACTCCCAAAACAAAAATGGCTACCAGGTATTAACATGCCAACCCTCAGTATATAGTGCCTCAGAGGGGTTCGAACCGAGGCGTCGAGCCGCTTCGACCGCTCGGATTGCAGAGTTAAAATTCAACTTTAACCTATTGATTTGTAATAAGTTTATCAGCGACTCCCATTGCAAAAAGTCACTGTAGAGCAGCGTAAAGCACGGTAGGGTCACTCATATCTCACTCTGACTAAATGTAGTAAGTTCTGTATGTATTCAAGGTGGTTTTTTAGATATAACCGTTATCGCCGTGCAAATTACCGACAAATAGGCTAAATCGGGAGTTTTTACTTGCCACAACGCACTCAAATGCTGTATTAATATGTAATACAAGTAAATCCTTTTGGAGCAAGCACGATGTCTAGAAATACTAGTGTTACTCTCGGCAATCATTTCTCAGAATTTGTAGAAAACAAGATTGATTCGGGACGATTTGAATCCACCAGCGAGGCGGTACGCGCAGGCCTTCGACTGCTAGAACTGCAGGAAACTCAAATTGATTTACTCCGGCAAAGACTCGCGACTGGCGAAGCGCAGCTTGATCGAGGCGAAGGCGTCGATGGCGAGCAGTTTATGAACGAATTGACAGCCTGACATGGCGAGGTACATCCTTTCACCGCAAGCCCAAGCAAGCTTGAAAGAAATCCGAGCCTACACCTTAAAACAATTTGGTAAGCAACAAACAGTGGTGTATCTTAAAAAACTACGAAATCAAATGAAAGACTTAGCGATCACACCCGCCATGGGCACAGAAAGACCCGAGATTAAAGTGGGTTATTACTGTTCCTTTGTCGGCTCACATACCATTTATTACCGCCTATCTGATACTCATATTGACATCATTGATGTATTGCATCAAAGCATGGAACCAATGCGGCATTTAACGTAGCTTTTTTTGGCACTAATGTAGTGTTCGACTGGACAACACAATCAGCGCCAAGTCCAGCCCTCTCTATTTCCGCCAAATTAACCAAGATGTTATGCTGGTTACTTTGGAACCACACGAATTGGATCAATGCCCTCAACTGCTATCACAAACAGCCTGAGTTCAGATACTCAGAAAAACGCCTCGCACCCCGCCCTCGACCGCAAGTTCACCATTGCGCCAATGATGGACTGGAGCGACTGAAAATAAAATAGTTAACAATCAAAGATTTTGTAGGGATAACATTTCTCTGGGGATTGTTTGGGGACATTAGGGAAAGGAATTGCACGGGTTTTTGATCAGACTGTAAGTCGAAAATGCAGTAATCTGGACTGAATCGCTATCAAGCCTCTAGAAAACTAGGGTCTTGCTAGCAGGGAAAAGCCACAGCAATACACGATATTAAATACACGCGGTGATATCTCGCCTATTCGCCCAGTTATCGGAATCTGGAGGAGAGGAGGCAATAATGTCGAGCCAGTGAGACGATGCTACTGCCATTTTTTCAATTCTATTTAACTTCCTCAGAAAGCCACAAACTGCTGCCGCTACAGTATGCCACCTCGTCCAAGGCTTGATCTGTCTCTTCCATTCCGGAACTAGAATAGGCTTCGGTGGCTGCACCCCAGTCCTTAAAATCCGGCGTCCTGGTGACAAACGAAAACTCGCCGTCACCGACGTTCGCCGCTACCGGGAAGCGGAGCCACAGTTCTAGTTTTTCGTTACCGGGCAGCTTCTTCGCAGCAGCCAACCAGGCCGACGATACCGCCTGGAGTTCAGTGGCGGCTTTACCCTCTTTCATTTTACAGTTAAAGACCTGCATAACGTCAGCGTTGACCAATGCGCACGCACTTAAAAGTGCTGTAGTTATTAGCGGTTTTATAAAATAATTCATTCACATTTATCCTCGTAGCAGAATTGCCGCAGGTAAGCTGGGGCTCGATTACCGGCTTCTATTATTTTCAGTTAAGTTAACTTGATGATACCCTTTTCTCTCCCTAGAAGTGATACTTGGCGGCCTCATAAATAGTCATCACCTTCTCCCAGACCGGACCTACTAGGCCATCACCAACTGGCTCACCATCCAACTCGACCACCGGTCCAATATGTTTACTGGAGTTCGTGATCCACACTTCATCCGCACTGCGAACTTCCTCCATCGTCACAACCCGTTCTTCGATCTGAACCGAGCCATCGCTGCGCATGGATTCAATAACGATATGTCGGGAAATACCCGGCAGTATCTGATTGTCCAACACCGGGGTAGCCACAATGCTATTCTTAACAATAAATACGTTACTGGAGCTGGCCTCGGTCAACTCGCCGCGATCGTTAAAGAGGATAGTTTCGTTCTTATCGGCGGCGTAGCTCTCCTGAAAATGCAAAACATTGCCCAGCAGGGCCGTCGACTTGATATTGCAACGACGCCAACGCCGATCCTCGCTAGACACCACCTTTAAGCCTGTTTTTGTAGTGCGATCAGGAACGGCGGGATGTGGGTCAATACCGATCACCATGGCAAAGACGGTTGGCTTCACATCGGTGGGAAAACCATGGAAGCGACGCCCTTCATCGCCACGACTCACATGAAAATAAATACCCAGATTCTCGCCGCCATTTTTCTCGCTCAGGTTTGCCGCCACCTCACGCCACTGCTCGTCGGTCAATGGATTTTCAATTCCAATACTCTTCAAGCCATTACTCATCCGATCCAAGTGCAGCTGTAAAGCCACCGCTCTGCCGCCATAGGATGGCGTGGCATCATAGATGCCATCGCCAAACAAAAAACCTCGGTCGAAGGGAGATATTTTTGCTTGTTCTGCGGGCATATACTCGCCATTTAAATAGACAATCACACAAACTACTCCTGACAATAATTATTTTTTACAGCACCGCCCAATACAACTACCCACGATCGAGCGCACAACACCTCGTTACGAAGACTTGATGACTTTGAAGACACCCAAGGTGCAAATAGGAATGATGTAAACTAGAGCGAAACCCACTGAAAGTGCTGAATATCCCTGCGCTACCAGCGCAACAATGCCCAGTGAGCCCATCAAGCCACCAATGACCAAGGTCACCACAGCAATGGTGGCCCTTGCGGGCTGGCCCAATTCATCGCCCTCACCGGGCGTCACCACCGCTTCAATGCGCTCGATGAGTCCTTGTACCAAACCAGCACCGGTCTCTACCAAGGTGCCCAATAATGCAACAAGGAAAACGCCCAGCAACAAGGGGCTCGTATACTGTGACATCATCCAATAGTTAGGAACCGCTTGCTCCAGCACCTCCGGATAGCCGGCGGCGTAACTGATATGGAAAAGCACCGCGGGCACCATAACGGCAACCCCCGTGAAAATACCCGCCAGCACCGCTTCGCGACGCGTCTGAATGGCCCGCGTGGAAAACAGGAGCACCGGTGCTATAGCGAGGTTATACATAGCGTAAAGAAGCCCCCCCTGCAGCCAGCCCGGCTCTATGCTTCCGCCACTGACCGCTGACAAGAGATCAATCTCGCCATTATTCATAATTTCGTAAAAGTAATAGCCAAAAATCAGATACATGCCGATTGACCACAGGGTGAGTACCTTCTCCACGGCTTCACGCCCGAAATACACCAAGGCAACCACCAGTGCCAGCACCCCAGCCATACCGATATAGATGGATATTCCAAACTCCTCCTCAAGTATGTTGCCCGCCGCCGAGCTGACCACGCCGAGCACGAGTAAAAATAACAACAGGTACAGGATTTCAAAACACACCCAAAATGGACCGATGAGTTGTTTGAAAAAGCTGCGGTAGTCGTACACCTGAAAGGCGCGAGCGAATTCGTAAGTGCAGGCAAGCACTGCGGCAAATACGCAAGCGGCGGTGAGGGTTCCCAGTAACCCGCCCAAAAGGCCGTAGCGGGTGAAAAATTCAATCACCTCCCGCCCAGTGCCATAACCACCCCCCATAACCACAGAGGTAAACACGGCGGTCGGTACGATATAAACTTGAAATGTTCGGTTCATCAGCAAGCCCTTCTTAACGCATCTAAAGTTAATTACTCAGCTTTAACGATCTTGCCGTTTTTCATGACGAAGCCAATATTTTCCAATAGCGTAATGTCCTCAATCGGATTGCCCTTCACAGCCACCACGTCCGCATAGTGGCCGAGACTAAGCGAACCGAGTCGATCACTTTCGCCTAGCAGATCAGCGGCACTTTTGGTCGCGGAGACAATGGCTTCCATAGGTGGCATACCCGCCTCTACCATCAGAGAAAACTCTTGGGCGTTGTCGCCATGTGCGGATACACCCGTGTCAGTTCCAAAAGCGATCTTGACACCGGCCTTGTAGGCACGACCAAAAGTATCCTGAATTTTGGGCCCAATCGCGGCCGCTTTCGGCCTTACAATGTCGGGAAAGTACCCATCAATTTTCGCTTTTTCAGAGACAAAATTACCGGCCAGAATTGTCGGTACTAAATAGGTTCCGTGTTTTTTCATCAAACGCATGGTGTCTGCATCCATCAGCGAGCCATGTTCTATACTCGCGACGCCCGCGCGAATCGCCAAGCGCATTCCCTCAACGCCGTGGGCGTGGGCGGCCACCTTAAAGCCATAGGCCTTTGCCGTGGCGACAATAGCGTCCAATTCCTCTTTAAAAAACTGTGTATTTTGCCCGCTTTTCGCTTGGCTCATCACGCCGCCGGTGGCCGAAATCTTGATTAAATCCGCGCCATTTTTGTACCGTTGTCGAACCGCCTTACGGGCATCCGCGGCACTGTTTACAATACCTTCGACAGGTCCTGGATCACGTCGCATACCTGCCCGATAACCGTTGGTGGGGTCGTCGTGTCCACCGGTACTCGATAGCGGTATTCCCGAGGTAAATACACGAGGTCCTTTGACGAAACCTTTAGCGATCGCCTTGCGCAAGGCGACGGTGACATCAGCGCGATCACCCAGATCCCGCACAGTCGTAAAGCCCGCCATCAAGGTAAGCTCAGCATTCCGCGCGGCCAACAGTGCCAAGTCAGGCGCGCCAAGGGTGATTTTTTCGAGCTCATAATTCGGCGACACCTCAACCATTAAGTGCACGTGCATATCGATTAAACCCGGCAGGCAGGTATAGTCAGAGAGATCGACAACCTTTGCGTCGCCCTCATAGTGATCACCCGAGCGAATCGCACTAATACGCTGATTCTCGATGGTAATCATTTGCTTCAGTTGTACCTTTTGAGTCTCTACATCAATTAACTTGCCACATTTCAACACCGTTTTTTGTTCTGCCGATACCGGTGCGACACCAAGAACTAACAACAGTAAAATAGAGATAGAAACTTTCATTATTTTTTCCTGACTGGGTATGAAAAAAACGCTTAGCAGAATATTTCCCAATAATTTGCACCGAAAAATCACGCCATTATGGCCTTTACTTCTATGAACTCATGCAAACCAAGACGGCCCCACTCACGGCCATTACCCGATTGCTTGTAGCCGCCAAAAGGCGCTTCAGCCACCAAGGGTGCGCCGTTAATATGCACCATGCCGGAGCGCATTTTTTGGGCCATGCGCTTCGCAACATCGTTGTCCTTAGCATAGATATAGGCCGAGAGACCGTATTGCGTTCCGTTGGCAATGTCGATCGCCTCTGCTTCGGTCTTGTAGGGCATCACCGCCAACACAGGACCAAATACTTCTTCCTTAGCGATGAGCTGATCTCTACTGAGATTGGCAAAAATAGTGGGCTGAATAAAATAACCCTCACTGCCATCGAGTGCCGGACCCGAACCACCGGTTATAGCGTCAAGCCCTGCGGCTTCAGCGCCGCGTAAAATTGCCGTCACTTTTTCGAACTGTGCCCGATTGGCCAGTGGACCAAGCTGAGTCGCTTCGTCAAAAGGATCGCCTACGACATAAGAAGCAATGGTTTTTTTGGCAATCTCAAGCACCTCATCGTGCAAGCCTTCCGGCACCAGAAGGCGCGTACCCGCATTGCAGGATTGGCCGGTATTTTCCATACATAGCCACACGCACTCAGGCACAACCGATTCGAGATCGATACCCTCGGTCAGTATCATCGCTGATTTGCCGCCCAGTTCCTGACAGACTCGCTTCACGTTAGTCGCAGCCGCCTGAGCGACGGCAACGCCCGCGCGGGTCGAACCGGTGAAGGAAACCATATCGATGTCAGGGTGATGACTGATAGCGGAGCCCACTGTTGGGCCGTCACCATAGACCAAGTTAAATACGCCGTCAGGCAATCCGCTTTGGTCGATAACTTCGGCAAACAGTTGCGCCGACAGAGGCGAAAACTCCGAGGGTTTAACAATCATCGTACAAGCCGCGGCAATGGCAGGTGCCACCTTGGCAACCAGCTGACTGATCGGCCAGTTCCAAGGTGTAATCAAGCCACAAACCCCAACGGGCTCGTAATTAAGACTGTAACCCGAGCACTCTTCTCTCAGATCAAAATGCTTAAGGGCCTGGATCGTCGATTCGAGATGTTCAATACCCGTATAGGCCTGTGCCTCGCGAGACAAGCCGATGGGCGAACCCATTTCGAGCGATATCGCTTCAACAAAATCTTCGTAGCGGGATTTATACCCCGCAAGAATTTTCTCAAGATAATTAATACGCTCTTCTTTCGACGCGTTTTGGAAAGTTTGAAATGCCGCGCTGGCTGCCACGACGGCAGCATCCACATCCTCGGCACTGCCAAGCGCCACGCTACCGATCACCTCAGCGTTGGCGGGATTGCCGATGTCAATTTTACAGGCGTGATTGCTTGGGTTTACCCAATCGCCATTAATATAAAAAGAATCTAGTGTGTATCCATTGCGCGGTAATGCCATGTTGTATCGCTCTAAAAAATCATGCTAAACACCTGAAGAACCCATGAAAGAACAGGCTCCAAGTGAAATTGTTCATCAAACTGCTGACAGCAGATTGAAATCCTATTTATCCGTGGAAGCCTCGACAGGGTCGGAGTAGCGCCCAAACCAGGCGAGAATCGCATTCACTTTTGCGATTAACTGGCTGGGGCGATATTCAATCTGATGGCTGGCACCGGGCACTCTCACTATGGCCGTATCAACGCCTTCGATCTGGAGAGCATTGAAGTACTGCTCTGCCTCCCAAATCGGTGTACGCCAATCCTCCTCGCCGGTCATTAGCATGGTGGGCGTGGTCACATTGCCAACGAGAGAGAGTGGCGAGTGAGACCAATAATCCATTGGCTTATCCCAAGGCCGATCCGTAAACCAATCACTCGCCATGAGTTTATCGAGATCGGACGTTAAGACGAGGCTGGTCCAATTGATGACCGCATTGACAGCGACCGCTGCGCGAAAACGATCTGTTTTACCAACGATCCAAGCGGTGAGCGTCCCCCCGCCGCTGCCGCCAAAAACATAGAGTCGCTGCTCGTCAACAAAGCCCATGGCAACCGTCGCATCAACCATATCCATAAGATCGTCATAATCCCGACTTGGAAAATTGTGATCAATGGCATGGGCAAAGTCTGCACCATAACCGGTAGAGCCCCGAGGATTGCCGTATAGCACAACATAACCAGCCGCCGCGTATAACTGATTATTGGCCGCGAATTGAGGTCCATAGGCCGCCCAGGGGCCACCATGTATTTGCAGCATCATGGGGTAGGATTGTGTGGGATCAAAATCCGGAGGCAGCATGAGCCAATACTGTATTTCACGCTGATCAAAGCTCGACTTAACATTGTATTCCTGGGCGCCTGTAAAGCGCACAGTCTTATGCAGAGTATGATTGAGGTCAGTAAGTGTTTTTACTTTGCCATGGCGATCAACAAGCGCCAATTCAGTTGGCATTGTTGCCTTACCCTGCGTGAAAGCGACAAGACCGCCGCCAGCCGAGAATTGACCCTGCACATAGGGTTGATCCAACTCCCATCCGCCCAGCTCATCGCTCAGTACTGAAACAGAGCCATCCCCGGAAAGCAGCGCCAAAACATTCCTGCCTCGTTCATCATACTGAATGTAGTGTTGCTGATTATCTGGATGCCAGGCGAAATCGATAACACTCAAGTCGTTACCAGACGTCAATTCGCGGACATCTGATCCGTCTAACTTGGCGGTATAAAGCTGGTATTCATGGTAAATGCTAGGCCTATCTTCGTGCCCTATCCAAGCGATACGTTCACCATCGGGAGATACCTGCGGCGTAGAATCTGGGCCCGACTGCGTCGTTAATGCAGTGAGTTGGCGGGTCTTTAAATTCAGCCTGACAAGGTCAGTATCCCAAGGCTTGTTGACGTTATTTTTAAAATTAATACTCAGCAATAGACCCGAAGCATCCGGTAACCATTCCAGGGCGCTATTATGATCCTGCCGTCCCTGCGTCAATTGTTGAGCGGCACCCCCTTTCGTGGAGATTAAAAACACTTGGTGATGACTAAACGGTAAATATCCAGCGCCGTCCACTCTGAACTGGCTACGCGTTTCAACCACGATTGGCTCCGCCCACTCTGCGCCCTCGGGTGGAGAAGGAATTTCGCCCATGGCTTCTGGTTTATAAGCCACCGGCATGGTAAATGCCAACCACTTGCCGTCGGGTGAAAAGGACAGGTTAGCCGGCCCTGAAAGGCTTTCTCCCAGCTCTGATCGCTCAGATGAATTCAACGACTGTACATAGATATGGGATGTGTCCCCCCGAACGGCGGTAAATGCGATGGCGTCTCCAGAATGCGTAAATGCCGCCGCGCCCACCGCATCAAAACCTTTTGAGATCTGGCGCATGTTGTTGCCATCGGTGTCGATGATCCACAGATCACTTTTGCGACGATCCGTCATAACATCCATGTAATAGCGACTAAAGGCAATCGTCTGACCATCCGGTGATACCAGCGTATCACCGGCGTAGGCGATCTTAAAAACATCCATGGCCGAGAATGGCGCTTTGGCCTGTACTACCGAGCTCATAAATAGAGCAACAAATACAGCCAGTACGGCCGGATAACTTGCCGGTTTCAATATTCTTGGAGAATGCATTTCCACCTCTTAGGCAATGAATGGCAAAAAATGGACTGTAGAAACCTCATACCCATTTTGCTGTATGAAGTCTTTGCAGTCCTTGTATCGGGATGCCCGCCTAAATAGCAGGCGGGCATCTAGACCCCAGCGGGCTTATTGACCGAAGCGTGCGCGCAGCTGAACACCGACCGTTCTGGGTCGCATGTAGTTTGCGCGGCCATCACCAATTTCAGTTTCAATCCAGGTAAGCCCCTCTTCGTTAGTCAGATTCCGGGCAAATAAGTTAAGCGATACACGGTCGTTGATGTCTACGCCAGCCGATACGTTCAGTGTAGTGAAGCCACCGGCACTGGGCCCCTCCTCCTGCAAGTTATTGTAGTATTCACCCAGGTACGCAAGGTCTGCGCGCGCAAAGGTCGGGTGTCCCGCCACTTCAAAGTCGGCCTGAAAACCAAGGGAAGCCTGGGTTTCAGGTGAACCGGGCAGTCGATCACCCGAATTGCCGAGACCCGGAGCATCGGTGGTCAACTCAGCTTTCACTAGTGATAGCCCGTAATTCATGCTCCATGTCTCTGATAGCAGCACCTGGCCTTCGACCTCCAAACCCTGACTTTCCGCTTCACCCGCATTGAACGTCACATCAAAGCCGCAGCCTAGTGTTTGGCTGACCGGAATGCCTTCCCACTCAACTCGATACGCTGCCACGTTGAGGGTGGCACGACCCTCCGCTAACGAGAATTTTGCGCCAAGCTCAAAACTGTCCAGATTATCTGAGTCAATCGCATCGGGTACCCCATCGGCGTCACAGGTCGATGGCAGGACGGTAGTCTGGGGGCCACCTAGCCGGAACCCTTGGGCAAACGTTGTGTAGTAAGTTGCTGTATCAGAGGGGATATACGTCAAACTGAATTTATACGTCTGACCCGAGTCATCGTTTTCTAAGCTGCTTGTCGAGAATCCGCCGTTGAACACACCATCATTGGTGTCTGACGATGTCTGGTCATAATCGAAATGGCGAATACCGGCAACAGCCGTTAATTTGTCCGACACTTCAAACGAGGCCTCACCAAAAAATGCGACTTGCTCCAGGCTTTCGTTGAGTGTTGAGGCAAACAAAAGCTCGCCGCCAAAGGGATCTAAGGTAGGGTCTCCATCAAATACAAAGTCTGCCCACTGTTGCTTTTCTACGTCTTGGTAAAAGGCACCCGCGAGGAACTGCAAGGGACCGTCCAGACGCGTGTCCAGTCGGAATTCTTGGCTAAAGCTTTCAACTTCACCCTTATCTATCAGAAAAAGAGGAATATCATCAACACCAATGAGCGGGCCGAAAAACAAACCCAAGTCACGATCTTGCAGGGTCGTTGTTTCCGCTTTCGACGTGGAGGACGTGAGCGTAAACAATCCCAAATCCCAGTTTATCTTCAGGTTCGTCACATCCAAATCTATTCCGAGTTCCTCATCGCTGCCGTCCAGCTTTTGGAAGGGCGCCCTGCGTTGGCCGCCGAGATGCATGAAAGACTCAGGAATACCTGACTGCGCAATGTCCTGCGTCATGTACGTCAGTGCCACCTCAAGATTTTCGCTAGCCTGCCACAGGGCGGATATTCTGCCCCCAGTGTATTGGTCACTACCAACATCATCCTTGTCCGTGGCCACGCCACCAAAAGCTTGCGCCCACAACTGCTTATTTGCGTCACTTCCTGAGACACTTTCATAGTAGCCGCTATTGTCGTAGTCGTAAGCGACGACACGAATGGCAAAGACATCTTCTACAATGGGCAGATTGAATACCCCCTGTAACTTAGTATTGTCTCCGCCCGCGTCAGCGGTGGATGAGAAAGACGCGGTGATATCCCCTGAAAAAGTGCTCAGATCCGGGCTATTTGGAATGGCGCGCACGGTACCCGCGATCGACCCATCACCATACAAGGTGCCTTGAGGACCACGCAGTACTTCAATGCGTTGCATGTCCACATATTTCATATCTGGGTTGCCGCCGCTACCCGGGGACGCAGAACCTAGACCGGTTAACGGCGTTTCATCGATGTAGACACCAACGGTGGCATCGGTCTGTGGCGAGGCGGTGACACCGCGGACAATAATCCCATTGCGACCCGCACCGCGATCCAGAAAGTTGGTCGCCGGCAGGGTACGGAGAAAGTCGTCCATTCCCACCATACCCGCTTTGTCTATCAAATCTTCAGAAGCGACAGAAATACTCACCGGTGTCTCCTGCAGATTCGTGTCACCACGCTTAGTCGCGGTTACAACAACTTCCTCGAGGGTTAAATTGCTGCCATCAAACTCTGCGCTGACTGCCTGCGTACCGATACAACCCGCACACACACCTGCAATTACTGCCGCTAATTTAGATCTTCTATTAAGGGTCATAATTTTACGCTCTCTTTATTATTTATGATCGACTCTATGAACCAGCCTATCAGATTCCAAACCAATAACAATAGTCAACTACAATTTAAATGTGTGTTTTTTGTACTAGAAAACTACATTTTATATGTATAATTTATACGGAAATTATATATATTATTGATTTTTAAGTACTTTATTGAAAAATAACAATGCTTCAAGTCTCAATGACTAAAGTTGATATATTTATAGATAACTACAATTACATGGTATATTGTATGAGTCGAAGCCAGACCTAATAGAAGCAATTTCACATGAGCTTAAGACAGGCCAATAAAGTCAATCGACAAAAGTATATCGTCGCGAATGCCGCTAGGCTTTTTTCTTCAATGGGTTACGACCGCACCTCAATAGAATTGGTCGCGGAGCGGTCTAACGTTTCGCCCGCTACCATCTATAATAATTTTGAAAATAAAACGGGGCTTTTACTCGCGGTATTAATCGATGAAGGGGAAGACGCTCAGCAGATTGGCGAGAAGATCATTGCCAAGCGCAAGCAAAGTGACATTCGCATTATTTATCGCTTAATTGAACTGTATGTCGATCATCCAATGGAGTTTATGAACAAGTCCTGCTGGCGACAGGCGCTGGCAGCATCAACGGCGCCGTCAAACCAAAAGTTTACCCAAGAACATCAAGATGTGGATAAACAATTAAAAAAACAGCTCATTGACCTAATGCACGCTCTCGAACAAGAGCATGTATTCAAAGCACAGGTGGACCCACAATCACTGGGCGAAATTATTTGGAATAACGTAGATCAAATGTTCACGGATTTTATCTCTAACGAGGAGGCATCTCTAAAAGCATTGAAAAGTACGCTCAATAGACATACCGCGGCGCTAATGACGCTGGCTTTAAAATAAATTTAACGTTCCTTTTTACAGAAACCATAGAGGCAGCATAGAGTCATGAAACATGGAGCTAGCATTCGATGCTGAATATTGTGAAGCGCCCTTCCCAGCCTGCTTATGACTACATTATTATCGGCTCAGGCTCTGCCGGCAGCACACTTGCAGCCCGGCTGTCAGAAGATAGCGCTAAGCGCGTTCTTTTGATTGAAGCGGGCCCGAGTGATAGGAATATTTTTATTCAAATGCCAGCGGGTTTGGGCATTCCCTTAATGAAAGACCGCTATAACTGGAAGTTCTTTGCTGAAAAAGAAGACTTTTCGCGCAATGAAGAAGGCCCCTATACACCGCGCGGTCGCGTTCTGGGCGGCTCATCTTCGATCAATGGCATGAACTGGGTTCGAGGCAACGCTGCCGACTATGATCATTGGCGCGACTCAGGACTCACCCAGTGGTCTTATGCCCATTGCCTGCCCTACTTTAAACGCAGTGAACGCTATGAACATGGAGATCCGGCCTATCGGGGGAACAAGGGTCCGACCCATATTGTTAAGGCCGAGGTGAGCAACCCACTTTTTCAATCCTTTCTTGATGCGTCACATGAGTATGGCTTACCACTCAACCCCGATCACAACGGCGCGCAGCAAGTCGGGGCACACAAGACCCAAAGAAATGTTTCCCGCGGCACAAGACACAGCGCATCTCAGGCCTATTTATACGACCAAGCAAACAAAGCCAATCTGGAAATTCTATTGGAGACTCACTGCACCTCGATAGAATTTTCAGGAAAGGATGCTGTGAGAGTGCATTTGAATCGCCGTGGACAAGCATTTCATGTTGATGTTGGGGGCGAGTTAATTTTGTCTGCCGGTGCCATACAATCACCACAACTATTAATGCTTTCCGGCGTTGGTGATGCCGATATGCTGAGAGGAAAGGGTATTGCGGTGCAGCAACATCTGCCAGGCGTGGGAGAAAACTTACAAGATCATCCCGCCTGGTGTTTCGAATACGGCGCGACTAAACCTCAAGATTCACTGGCCTCTAAACTGGGTCATTTCGGGCGTCTCAAAATTGGCATCGAGTGGCTATTCGGCAAGCGAGGGCTAGGGATTTCCAATCATTTTGAAGTGGGTGCCTTTATGTGTCTGCTTGAAGACGAAACAATCCCCGACGTACAGATGGAATGCATTGCCATGAGAGGTGATTTTGCGCCTGAAGGTATCAAGATTGAACCCGGCTACCAGTGCTTCGCCAGCATACAGCGCCCTACCAGTCGCGGAAAGGTCTGGATCGATAGTGCCGACCCTGCAGCACACCCAAAATTTCGATTCAATTATTTAGGCACCGACTACGATAAAAAGGTAGCCGTCGCGGCGGTGAGGGCCACCCAAGATCTATTTCAACAAGCCGCTTGGAGTGGCCGTCTAACATCGGAATTATCCGGGTCACATAAACTCAAATCTGATGACGAAATTTTGACCTGGGCCTATAAAAACGTGGAGTCCAATTACCACCCTTGTGGAACGTGCCGCATGGGCATTGATGACGGGGCCGTTACCGATGGGGAAGGTAGGGTTCACGGATTCAATAACCTACGCGTGGTGGATGCTTCAATTATTCCAAGCATTCCAACGGGCAATTTAAATGCCCCCACAATAATGATGGCTGAAAAAATCGCCGACAGTATGCTAGGTCTGCCACCACTTGAACCTGAGTATCCAGCAACCAAGCGATCATAGAAACGCAGAGAAAAGGCAAGGAGTCAGTATTGGAAAGCATATCGCAAACTGAGTATGTACAGCGGGATGTCTCGCATCAAGACCTTAATCGCTTTGACCAGCCCACAGCCATTTTCGCAGCCGTTGTTCTCGGCTTCGCCGGAACCGGTGTGGCAATGGGCATGCCACTGCTTGTAGGTGCAATGGCCAAGTCTCTCGGCTTCAGCGATCAACAACTGGGTTGGTTGGCGTCGTCAGACATGGGAGGGTTGCTGGTAGGCTCAGTGCTCACCGCCGTATTTGTGGCCAAAATCAATCGCCGCTTTCTCGCCGCCAGCGGCCTGCTTCTGGTGATGCTGGGCAATTATTTTTCGACTCAAAGCCCAGACCTCCTACCCTTGATGCTTAGCCGGCTTTGTGCGGGTATCGGAGCGGGAATCTGCTATTCAACGTGCACCGCAAGCCTTGCGGGAAGCTATAATTCGGCGCGAACCTTTAGCATCTTCCTATTTGTGCTCGTGGTCATGAATGCGTTCATATTTTATATTTTCCCGATTATTGATGGGCACTGGGGCGTCAATGGCCTATACCTGTTTTACCTACTCGAGGCGCTTCCAATTCTACTCATACTGCCTCTACTTCCCCGGTATTGTGCTGAAGAAGCCGATGACAATGTAAAAGTGAGTGAGACTGCAGACCCTGTCACTCATCGACGCGTACCCGACATTCTGCCACGCCTGTGCCTGGCTGCCGTGTTTAGCTTTTACTTATTAGTGGGCGCCTATTGGGCCTTTATTGAACGAGCCGGTACGGCGGTGAGTATTAGTACTGAATTTATCTCGGGGACCTTAACATGGGGACAGATATTCAGCCTTTCTGGCACCCTCTTGGCTGTATGGCTTGCAAGACACTATGGACAATCGAAACCTTTGCTGTTTGCACTCATGGTCATGGTGATTACCATGCTCGTGCTAGCACTAAAAGTGGATACCATCACCTTTGTGTTCAGCGTGTTTTCCTTTAGTTTCTTCTGGATATTTATTGACGTCTTCCAGTTAGGCACCTTGTCTAACATCGATCATTCGGGCCGCTATGCGGCTCTGGTTCCGGCTTGCCAGGGCGCAGCGCAAGCGATGGCACCCGCAATCGCCGGCACCCTGCTTTCCTACCAGCTTGGTTATAGCGCAGTCATGATTATGTGCGCGCTGGCGGCGACTGTGGCGCTGTTTATTTATTTTTATGTGTACCGAGCGCTGTTACAGGTCGCCCCAGAGATAGCGGATGCAGATTAGCTGAGCCGCCTTAACAGTAAGGCCTTTAAGCTTTTAGAGCTAAGGTCATGAGGGCCGTCGTTTGTCTATTCAGCGTGCTCTTTAATGACTCGAGGGACATCCCCTCGTCAGAGATAAAATTCGTGTACATTTGATTGACGTTATTCCAAATAATTTCGCCCAGTGATTGCGGGTCCACCTGACTGATGAAAACTTGCTCCTCATAGAGGGCGAGCATTAAGTCGGTGAGCTGGCACTGCAATTGTATATCCACATTTTGATATTCTTGGGTGAATTTTTTGTTTGAAGACCCGGTTGAGGCCGCCAGTGCCTGTCGCCAACAGGACTTGTTCATAAATTCCATTGGATGATCGACATACAGTTCAATCAAACGATAAATAATGCGTGCATCGCTTTTCTGACGTTGGGCAATGATCTTCTCGCCAATCTGCTTCACGCTCTCCCCTTCGTCGATTAAGACCGCCAGCAAGAGACCTATTTTATTGTCAAAATTATTATAGATGGTTGCCGGTGAAACGTTCGAGCGTTCCGCGACCATTTCTATCGCACTAAGGTCGTAACCTATTGAAGAAAAAAGTCGAGCCGCATTTTTAACGATCAGCTTTTGCCGATTGAGCTTGTTGGCCTGTCTTAGGTTCATGTGTCCCTTTATGTACTTTATGGCTAGGGGTGTATATTACCATTCTATTTCTACATCGCGGAAATATCCGTTGGTTCTGCAATTACGCTGCCCTATTGTAATGTTATACAAGCCTTGAAAGTGGCGGACTCTAGCAGAGCCTGCACCGGCCAGGACTCAGATTGTTATACAGACCCCATGTCCTTATTCTTAGGCTAGACATCCAGGATGAACAAACCCTATTGCGGTAAACGGATGAAAATGGATGGACAATCGGATGAGACTGTGCCATGGTTAATTGGATGAAAATGGATGACTAATCGGACGTACCCGTGAAAGTAAGCACTCTACTAATTACCTCTGAAATACTATCGCTCGTCTCGAATCTGGATGAGTTCAAAGGCGCCTGGCAGGCCATTGGGCGCATCGCACCTGATCGTCTATCCAGTTTACGACGGGTCGCGACCATTGAGAGCATAGGCTCGTCCACTCGCATTGAAGGCGTTAAGTTGTCGGACCGCGAAATCGAGCAGTTGCTATCAAACCTGGACATCCAATCTTTTACCACACGTGATGAACAGGAAGTGGCTGGTTATGCCGCGGTGATGGAAACTGTGTTTGCGCACTGGGAAGATATCCCTCTGACAATTAACTATATCAAGCAGCTTCATGGTGAATTACTGACGTATTCTGATAAAGACGCCCGACATAGAGGCCAGTACAAAACCCTGTCCAACAGCGTTGAAGCCTTTACTCCGGAGGGAAAGAGTATCGGCGTAGTGTTTGAAACGGCAACGCCATTCGACACGCCACGTTTAATGGGTGAACTTATAGAGTGGACAGAAAACGCCCTTGCTAAAAAGTTTCTACACCCATTGCTTGTTATCGCCATCTTCACCGTTGTCTTTTTGGAAATTCACCCCTTTCAGGATGGCAACGGCCGCTTGTCGCGTGCACTCACTACCTTACTACTCCTGAAATCAGGCTATGCCTATGTGCCTTACAGCTCACTGGAAAGTGTGATTGAACAAAGCAAAGAAGCCTACTACCTGGCCTTACGCCAAACACAAGGCACCATTAGAACAGAAACGCCAAACTGGCAACCCTGGGTGTCCTATTTTTTAAGGTCTCTTGCGACACAGAAACAGAAACTTGAGCTGAAAATTAATCGTGAACATTTAATTCTCGGCGATCTCCCAAAACTCTCAATACAAATTCTAGAGCTCGCTCGTGAGCATGGCAGAGTGACGGTTAACGAAGCAGCAAAAGCCACTGGCGTCAGCAGACATACCATTAAAGGCCATATAAAAACATTAAGTGTAAACCAGATGATTAAAAGACATGGCGCAGGCCGCGGCACCTGGTATTCGCTGGCCTAGCCAGAAACGCCTAAGCGTTTTGCATTTTAGCTACACCAACACGTCAAAATCCGTCTAAAATGCTCCTAAATTGAGCACAAGTGAGACTCCAAGATATACAATGAAAAAGAGCTTTAATTCAACAACCCCGCTGCTTTCAGGGCTTAGACGCTTCACCATTGCCCCCATGATGGACGGGAGCAAATATCCAATAAACGCCATAAAATCAAACGCTTATTAAATTCAAAATTAGTAAGTAGCAAATCCGTAGCAATAAGCTATACACCCATCACTAAAGAACAAGCCAGGGTAAAGCTGCCCTGCCTCCCCCCACCCGAAAATCAGCCCCCACTAACTGGTGTGGAGGGTGAAGCGGTCTATATATTGAGCACCTGCTTGGTCTAGATGGTTTGTTTATCGAGAGAAAACACTTTATCTCTTGAGTTTTCACCTTTGTCTATATTTATTCATTTTTATATTGACAAATTCACCACTGAACCCTAATTTATATTGCAAAATTCACCCTTGGAATAGGAGAGACTGCAATGCCAAGGCTAATGTTTCCCCGGGATAGTGCCGACGCTAAACGGCTCGCCAAAGCGGTAAGCAAAGGTGTGCTAAAGCGCATTCGCCAGGGAATTTACACAGATGCCGACTGGGCCGATATTCCCCAGTTAATCGACAATAAGTGGTACGAGATTGTTATCCACCTGTATCCCGGTGCCATTGTGTCCCATGCAACGGCTGCCCTGCTCAGCCCTCAACATAAAGTGGTGCATATCACCGCGAACGTCAAAGTCAGGAAGAAAGTGCCTATCAGTGATGCGCTGACTATTGAAGTCCATCCTGGGGATACCACCCAACTCACACAGCCCTTCATGCCCGCCTTGTTACGAAGTACCCCCGCTCGGTATTTACTAGAAAACCTGCAAATAGCCCATAGCGATGTGGCCGCGCCCAGAGCTCTGGGCCGAGAGTGGGTAGAAACTGAGCTATGCAAACTGCTCGAACGTTATGGCGAGGCTGAACTTAACAAGATCCGCGATGATGCCAAGCAATATAGCACTTCGGCCAAACTCGTCAGGGAGTTCAACCAAATGGATACGCTGATAGGCGCACTGTTATCGACACGCCCAGTGGAAGCACTCGCAACGCCGACAGCGATTGCCATTGCAAAAAAGGAACCCTTTGATCAAAACCGTATCGCGCTGTTTGACGCTCTGGCAAGCTATCTAAATCAATGCGAATTGCCGATCAGAGGCTATACCTATAATAAAGCGAACTGGCGAAACCAGGCTTTTTTTGAGAGCTACTTTTCCAACTATATCGAAGGCACGGAGTTTGAAATTGAAGAGGCCGAGCAAATCGTTTTCGAAAAAATGGAAATACAACATCGCCACCAAGACAGCCATGATGTGTTATCCGTTTTTGATGTGGTGCATGACTACACGGAAATGTCGACGGTTCCCGATTCTGCTGATGAATTACTGCAACTGCTAAAGCAGCGCCATGCATTGATTATGCACGCCAGGCCAGACAAGCGGCCAGGAGAATTAAAAGTAAAACCCAATAAAGCCGGTGACACCCTGTTTGTCCTGCCTGACCATGTAGAAGGTACCTTAGCCCAGGCTTTTGAACGATATCAACAACTCACACCGGGCATTACCAGAGCCATTTTTATACAGTTTATAGTGGCAGAGTGTCACCCATTTGATGATGGCAACGGTCGTTTGGCCAGGATCATGATGAATGCTGAACTGGTTTGTGCTGAACAATATAAAATCATTGTACCCACCGTGCATCGGGACAGTTACTTAAATGGACTTCGGCAGGCGACGCGCAGGGGACGTTTTCGCACCCTCACCAAGGTCTATGCGGATTTACAGGCTTATACCGGCAGCATTCCATGGGAGGATTATGGCGAAGCGCGAGCGACACTGGAATCGCACTATGCCGACAGGCTACCCGACGAGGGTGTTGCTGTGTTTAACAAGCAAATTTCAGGTTTTAAGATTGCATTGCCCGCGGGTTAATGCAATCAATCAGTTCGCCACACAGTGTATCTCGAATGTTTCGGCTGAGGTGTAAACTGGCACAGCAAACCGAAGGTATCTTTTCCTAACGCAACCACCCGATCATACAAATTTGCTACATCTACTTTGCGTAGAAAATTTGTAGCAGTATCTCACATTGGATCGACACAAAGACCATAAGCCATTGATTTTATGAAAGTTTTAAACAGACGTTTTACTATTGCCCCCATAATGGACTGGAGCGACTGAATAAAAAATAATTAACAATCAAAGGTTTTGTTAGGATAACATTTGAATGTGCGTGCCTTAATCTGTCTCGAACCTGAGCGCCAAAGCGATTACGGTGCCAACACTTATCATCCATGGCACCGCTGACATTAACGTTGAGTACGCGCCTCCGACGCCGCGCTATCGCCGAGCCAGGGGTTTACTGCAGCTAGCCGCTAGGCAGATTGTAGCGGGTCCCCCTACCCTGCCCCTCGACCTCAACGCACCCCCACTCCTGCAGCTGTGCCAAATCCCTTGACGCGGTTGCTTTTGAGCATTTTGTAATGCTCACGTATTTTTTTGTCGTCATTCCAAAATCTCGGGGATTGAGCGCGAACATTTTATTAATCGCTTTCTGTTGTCGATCATTGATGGGTAACTGACTGTATTTGTCCCAATAGCGTGTTTTTTCCAAAACCCGATCGATACCTTCTTTAGCGATTGATTGCGCCTTTAGTGTTACGCCTACAAACCAGCTTACCCATTCTTGAACATCAAGCGTGAGGGATGCATCGTTTAAGCGCTCATAGTATTCATTTCTATTTTTAAGCAGCACACTGGCAACATTGAACAAAACAGCTTGGCCAGCATCTTGAGAAAGTGCTTTGTCAGCTATGGCACGTCCAATTCTGCCATTACCATCGTCATAGGGGTGAATCGTTTCAAACCATAGGTGGGCAATGGCTGCACGCTCAACGCCCGACAGCTTGGCGCCCTGACCGGCCTTAGGAGCCGTGTCATTAAACCACGTGATAAAAGCCTCCATCTCTTGTGGCACTTGAGAGGAAGGGGGAGCCTCGTAATGAACGGTTTCATAGCCCACTGCCCCAGATACGATTTGCATAGGCTCTGGAGATGTACGGTACTGTCCTAAATTGATTTTCACCAAGACATTGTCCCGCTCATGATTAAGAATCAGCTCGTGAAGTGTGTGTAAGTAAGTCGCAGAAAGTGGTTCGAAGACTGTTTTACGGTTTTCAACCATCATGGCAGCCACGCCAGACTCTTTTTGAGATGCCCGGCCTGTGGCGGGTGGGGCCAGCTGTAAGAACTGCTTGATCGAGGACCGAACAGAGCGCCTATCAAGGTTTTCACCTTCTATCTCAGAGGTATCCATGGCATTGGATACCATCGATTCCACAAGGACCGCAGCACGGTCATCCGTACTCATGCATCCATAAATACCGCTTAGCTCCCCAAGCTGCTTCAAATACTGCTGTATTTCTGGGCTTAACTCATCCCGGATGTAGGAATAGCTTGGCCATTCTGGCCGCTGCCAAGTGTACATGAGGTGATCCTTAACATTAATCACCTCACACAATAGCAAATTATGATGCGATTGATACAAAAAATCACCTCCTTTTGGGAAAATGCGTTCAATGCTCAGTGCTTTCGCGATTAGTGAGGAAGATACCCGATTGCGCATCCACCAAAGACGTGGGACCTTTCAAGGGCTAAGCATGATTAATTAGCTGTACGCATTCGGTTTTTAAAGCGGGAGGGAAAGATACTGCTGCCATACCGCAAGCTGATTTTTCAGTTTCCCCAGAGTTTTGGGGGGATTTTGGGGGTACGACTATTGCAAAAACAGGCTAGAATAGGCAAAAACAGTAAAGAACCGAAGAGCTAAAAAACCTTGAAAAACAGTTCAATCTCAAGAATCACGCGGCCTGCCCCGAAAAGAACTTTCACCGTTGCGCCCATGATGGACTGGAGCGACTGAATATAAAATATTTAACAATCAAACATTTGTGGGAATAACATTTTTCCGGGGATTGATTGGGGACACTAGCGGAAGGAATTACGACGCGTTTTGGATAGCACTGAAAGTCTACAATGCAACATTATGGGCTGAGACTTATAAGCGTCGACACTTCCCATTTCACCGTGACTTTTTTCTTTCAAGTCAAATAGATATAAATCGATCTCTGTTTTATTCTTTGTCAATTTACCCGCCGTATTGATTGGCCAGCTCTTAGGAGCACAAATATAAGCAAAGAATAAAAAATACTTAGGAACACTCGTTCCGCAGCTCCCATATCAATAACTTAGGCGGTATTATTTTGGTAATAGGTTCCCGCTACGGGTTGTTGCGTTCGTTTATTGCCCGCAATCCTACAAGGCCCAGCGGCTTTCTTTGATATCGCGCTTGCGCAGTCGCTTCATTGAGGTTTGGCATTTTTCTTGAATTGACGCCAGACTAGCAAGCACCATCTTCGCTACAATGTCTTCAATGGTTTGAAAATCGGAATTATTATGAATAATATAGCGCCCCGCTGCCGTAGGCAGACCGTAAGATATTTCAACAATGGTCAACGCAGTCTCTATTTCAACGTTGAAATTATCATTTAAGATTTGAGCGAGATACATGACAGTTGCGGCGTTGCCATACTCAGACGGGTCGCCGTAATCGGCAATGGCAGGCTCGGCTTCCAGCCTCTCAATCAGCAGGCCATGCTCTTTGATATAGGAAAGATAAACCCGCGTACTTTGCTGAACCATTTGCTCTAAGGTATCAGTACTTTCAACGGTGTCGCGCTGCAATCGCCTCAAATGCCTATACTCTCGGGTCAAGACTGCTTTCAGTAAACTCTCCACACTAGAGTAGTGGTTATACGCCAGCGCTTTACTAATACCCGCCTCAAGGCTGACTCGCTCGATACTCACCGCAGACACACCTTCATTGGCGATCAGCTTGGCGGCGTGATCCAAAATCATGGCCTTTCTTGCTTTTGGGGACAGCCTCGTTCGGGTTTTACTGGATGCACCTGTACGACTCGTAAGTAAAATGAGTTGATCACGTTCTTTTGATTCAGGTTTCACCAACACTGCCCGTGAGGACTGGTATTTTTTTTGAGTCGACTCCAAGCTGGCAAGCATCATAGTAACCGTAATGTCCTCAACCGTTTGAAGCTTGGTGTCATTATGAATTATGTAATGGGCCGCTGCCACTGGCAGACCGTAGGATATTTCAGCAATGGGCAAAGCCACGTCCGCACCCACATTAAAATTATCATGTAGGACTTGAGCGAGATACATGACAGTTTCAGCGTGGCTGCTTTCAGGGGGATCACCGTAATTAGCAACAGAGGGCTCTGCTTCTAGCCTCTCAATCAACAAGCCATGCTCTTCAGTGTAAGTAAGATAAACCTTGGTGCTTTGTCGAACCAGCTGCTCCAAAGTTTCCGAATCCTCAGCGGCTACCTGCAGCAAGCCCCGCAAATGCCGATACTCTCGCGCCAAGAGCGCTTGTAATAAAACAGTCACACTTGCGTAGTACTTATACGCCAGAACCTTACTGATACCAGCCTCATTGCTGACACTTTCCATGCTCACCGCAGACACACCCTCATGGGCAATAAGCTTGGCAGCATGATCCAAAATCATGGCACTTCTTGCCTTTGGGGACAATCTCGTTCGGGTTTTCCTAGGTGTTTCAGAGTGACTCATAAGACCGATAATCTACTGTTGGGAATACTCGCCTCAAAATACTGCATTCAAGCGCGCCGATAAAGATGAGATCGCTTTTTATTTCAAAACTATATCGCCACCTGAATACCAATTGAAGCCCTTATGCCACGAGACCTTCCGACTCCAGGCTTTACTAAGAGTAACACAAGACAACAAAAACCTGCAAAGTCATCACAAAAAGAAATAATCCCAAGAGAGAAATGACGTTAATATCTTGCAAGCAATTGATTTTATTGATTTATTTAAACATAAAAATGAGAATAAACTACTAGACTATATGTAAACTAACATTGACAAGTGGGCCACTGATCGCTATCTTCAGCCTGTAATAGGCGCTCAGCGCCTTAAATCTGTACTGGGATATAGGCTTGCGGACACATTCATCACTTAATGAATAAGGCCTCATATCAATAAAAAACAATATTCGAATTCTTAATGAGAGAGATACAGATGGTTAATTATTCCAGAAGCTTTTTTAAGCGCTCACTACTCGCGACAACAGTAATGGGTGTGTTCAGCGCCAACGTTGCACAATCGCAAGATGACGGTTTTGTTTTAGAAGAAATTATTGTGACTGCCCAGAAACGCTCACAAAACCTTCAAGACGTGCCATTAACCATCGCATCCTTTTCCTCTGAAGCTATCAAGGAATATGGCGTTACCAACATTCAATCCCTTGCCTCTGTCACCCCGGGGCTGGTGGTCTCAAGCACTCAGGGTTCGCCATCGCCCTACATCCGCGGCGTTGGCACACGCCTGGCTACTATTGGCCTTGGGCCCAGCGTCCCGATCTACATCGATGAGCGCTACGTCGGCAGCGGCGGTGGAGCTTTACTCGACTTGCCCGACGTGGAACGAGTTGAGGTATTAAAGGGGCCTCAAGGCACTCTGTACGGTCGCAACTCAATTGGCGGCGCCCTGAGAATTATCACCAAAAATCCCGGCGATGAATGGACCGGCGGCGCAACAGCCTCTCTGGGTGATTATGGTCTGACTAAATTCGACAGTGTTATAGGTGGCGCTCTTAGCGACACCCTGCGTGTACAACTTTCCGCGGCCAGCTACCTACGGGATGGCTACGCCGACAACCTGTCCGAAGAAGGTAACGACGAATACGATGACTTGGACTACACCTCATTCCGCGGCAAGCTGCATTGGGATATCAGTGATGAGTCCACAGTAAAGTGGACCGCCCTCTACTACGAAACGGATCATACCGCAGGATTTCGCCAAAACTCTCTGGACGCGGCCCCCACCAATATCGGCCAAGCATTTGGCGGCATCACCGGCACCAGCGGCGACAATGTCGCTCACAACATTAAAGGCAATGCTCAGTCTGAAGGACAGGCCCACGACTTAACCCTCGCCGTGCCCTTTGATTCTTTTGACTTTATGTCGGTCACTACCTACACCGACAGCGAGTCTGAAGGCCCTCTCGAAACTGACGGCAGCTCGACCGATGTCTTGGGTGGCCACGTCTTTAACAACGGCCATACCTTTAGCCAGGAGCTTCGCCTTACCTCTAATAGCGACAACAAACTACAATGGCTGGTCGCAGCGGAATACCACACAGGACAATCACAGGCGATAACGAACGCAACGTCCATTCAATTTCCCGGCTTAACCGCAGAGCTCGGCGTGCAAACTGTGGATACAGACAGCTACGCCTTGCTGGCAAAAGTGAGCTATGACTTTTCTGAAGACTTGA
>Ga0209495_1000434_pt1 | contig 33146 bp, 29 predicted proteins | sample EN1Hudsemesocosm_FD_184629 | JGI IMG/M metagenome (GOLD analysis project Ga0209495, IMG submission 184629) | Methane-oxidizing microbial communities from mesocosms in the Hudson Canyon - EN1E Hudson Canyon (SPAdes) (version 2) | ecosystem: Environmental > Aquatic > Marine > Cold seeps | place... | reverse complement strand
GAAATAACGCCACGATTGAGCTCTCAATGGCTAAATAATTTTTATTCTAGGAAGTTCAGATTGCTCGATTGACACTTTCTCAGTTGGGGCGATCACTTTAGCTTCGCCAGACACTACTGAATCAGAGTCTTGATTTGTTACTTCACAATTTAAAATGACTCTGTGTCTTTCCTGTTTTTCATGCACTGTCAGCTTCACTGTTAATGTGTCACCAATTTCAACTTTACGATCAAACTTTAATTGCTGCTCTAAATAAATTGTCCCAGGGCCAGGGATTACATTTGATATGGCGGCAGTGATTAAAGATTCTGACCACATACCATAGCCTATATCCACTTTTAGCAGGTCTTTTTTTGCTGATTCAAGCGTCAATGATTGTGGATTTTCATCACAGGTGGCTGCAGCAAATAAAACAAGCTGCTCCTCAGTTAAAGTCTTGGTAAATGTGGCATAATCGCCAACTTGTAATTCATCGTAAGTGATGTTTTCTAGTACGCGCATAGAATTTTGCTATCTCATGTGTTTGATTGCTATCTTCTAAGGATAGGCTAGAATCTGCCTGAATCAAAAGTCATCGTCATTAAATGTTAATTTATCGCACTTTTTTATCTATTTACCCATAAATCTTCAAATTTGCAGTCAACAATGCCAGAAATTAAATCATCAAGCTCAGACTTAACTAGTGAACATTTCTCAGAACAGTTCTCAGAAATTCAACTTTGTATGTATAGCGACCAGGTTAGGTTTAAGCGCCGAATTCATCAGATACGTAAGTTAAATAACTCCACCCGTCAATCTGAAGAATTTGAGCAACTTAAAATCCTAATTAAGAATGCTAAAGAAAAGCTTTCATTGAGAGAAGCGCAAAGTATTCATATTAGTTATCCAGAACAATTACCAGTTTCTAAGCGTTCTGAAGATATAGTGGCAGCTGTTTCAGAATATCAAGTTGTTATTGTTGCAGGCGAAACAGGTTCTGGTAAAACGACACAATTGCCGAAAGTTTGTTTACAGGCGGGCTTAGGGCGTAAAGGCTTAATCGGTCACACACAGCCACGAAGATTAGCAGCAAGAACTGTATCGCAACGTATTGCTGAAGAAATGGAAGTAGAACTGGGAGGTGTAATTGGTTATCAAGTTCGGTTTACTGATCAAGCAAGTGATGAAACTCTTGTAAAAGTGATGACCGACGGTATTTTACTGTCTGAAATAAAGCATGATCGCTTTCTTACAAAATATGATGCTTTAATTATTGATGAAGCACACGAAAGAAGCTTGAATATAGACTTCTTGCTGGGTTATTTGAAGCGTCTATTGGTAAAGCGACCTGAATTGAAATTGATTATTACCTCTGCAACCATCGATGTGGAGCGCTTTTCACATTATTTTAGGGATGCGCCAGTTTTCTCTGTTTCTGGCAGAAGCTACCCTGTCGATATACATTACCGACCTGCGATACAAGATGACTCTGATAATTCTGACGGTGCTTTGTCATTAGCTCAGCAAATTACTCATGTTGTAGAAGAGATTTTAATAGAAGAAAGGAATAGACAGTGGGGGATTGGGGATATCCTTGTTTTTCTTCCAGGTGAAAGAGAAATTCGTGAAATTTCAAATCAGCTTAAGCACGAAAACTGGCGAGATACAGAAGTTCTGCCATTATATGCAAGGCTAGGAAATAAAGATCAAAACAGGGTCTTTCAATCCCATGCCGGTCGACGTATCGTATTAGCAACTAATGTTGCAGAAACATCAATCACCGTTCCGGGAATTCGTTACGTTATTGACCCAGGTACCGTTCGAATGTCGCGCTATAGCGTTCGTTCCAAAATTCAGCGCTTACCGATTGAGGCTATTTCACAGGCTAGTGCTAACCAGCGAAAAGGGCGATGCGGTCGAATTTCAGAAGGGATCTGCTATCGCTTATATAGTGAAGATGATTTTTTAGCTCGTTCAGAATTTACAGACCCTGAAATTTTACGTACAAATCTAGCTGCCGTCATTCTAAAAATGATGGACTCCGGTATTGGTAAAGTGAGTGATTTTGAATTTATTGATCCACCAGATAATCGCCTATGGAATGATGGCTATAAATTACTTCATGAATTAAATGCAGTTGACGATCAACGCGTTATTACAAAAGTAGGGCGGCAATTAGCTGCGCTCCCTGCCGATCCACGACTTGGTAAAATGCTGCTAAGTGCTGCTGCAAATAGTTCTCTTAAAGAAGTGCTTATCATAGTAAGCGGGTTGAGTGTACAGGACCCTCGAGAACGTCCAAATGATAAACAGCAAGCCGCTGATCAGGCGCATTCTCAATTTAAAGATCCAGACTCAGACTTTATGTCGTACTTAAACTTATGGAACCACTACGAAAATGAGCGTCAAGAGTTAAGCAGTAATCAATTAAAACGATATTGCAAAAAGAACTTTCTATCTTTTATGCGAATGCGAGAATGGCGTGAAATTCATCGTCAATTACATTTAGTTTTAAAAGGTATGAAGTTAATTGAGAATACAACAGAGTCAAATTTCGATTTGATTCATCAATCTTTATTAAGTGGCATGTTAGGGCATGTAGGTAGGCATGAAGAAAAACGCGAATATCATGGTTGTCGAAATCGAAAGTTTAATTTATTTCCCGGATCAGCGTTAAATAAAAAACGCCCGAAATGGGTTTTCTCAGCCGAGATAGTTGAAACCCAGCAAGTCTATGCGCGTAATAATGCAAAAATAGACCCCGCATGGATTGAGCCTTTAGCACCTCATTTAATCAAAAAGTCTTGGTCTGAACCTGTCTGGAAGGCTAAACGTGCTCAGGTTATAGCGAACGAAAAAGTTTCACTTTATGGATTGGAGATCGTGTCAAACCGACCGGTTAATTTTAGTAAAATCGATCCGGTAATCAGCCGTGAAATTTTTATTCGATCAGGGTTGGTAGACGGTGAATATAAAGGTAATGCTTTTCCTTTACTCAAAAATAAAGAGTTAATCAAATCGCTTGAGGCTATGGAAGACCGCACTCGAAGGCGGGACATGCTGGTAGATGATGAAACGGTTTTTGACTTATACCAACAGCTTATTCCAGTGCATATTGTCAGCGGAGCTAGTTTTGAAAAATGGTTTCGAAAATTATCTAAAGAAGAAAAGTCGAAACTCTGTTTCACAAAACAAGATCTATTAAGTGATAGTGCCTCAGAATTTGATGCTTCACTTTACCCTAACCAGATTGAGACGAATGGTATTCGATTCCCTTTAAGTTATCATTTTGATCCTGGTACAAATGAGGATGGCGTCACTATTTCGGTTCCAGTAAATGCTATTCGCCAGCTTACTGCTAGTAGTCTTGAAAAATTAGTCCCCGGCTTACTCAGGGAAAAGTGTATTCAACTCATTAAGAATCTACCACGCACAATACGCCGTAATTTTGTGCCTGTCCCCGATATTGTAGATAAAATTTTACCTAGGGTAGAAAGCTCAGAATCTTCATTACTGGACGCTTTAAGCCATGAGTTAAAACGACAAACAACTGTTGAAGTTCCTTATGAAGCATGGAGTTTTGAGTTATTGGAGAACCATTTACGCTTTAATATTCAGATTATTGATAACAGTGGGAAAGTGATAGAGCAGGGGCGTGACTTACTTAATGTTGTTCAGAAAGTTGAGCATTTAATAGATAAAACCCCTAGTATTTCGAATGAAGCACCTCCAAAGGTAGAGAAAATAACAAATTGGGATTTCAACCAGCTAGAGACAGAAGTCGTAGTGGTTCAAGCAGGAATAGAAATGCTGATGTACCCAGCATTAAAAGACTGTACAACCCATGTTGAAAAAACCTTATGTCCAAATGACTTGCAAGCAAAAAAATTATCGAAATTTGGTGTTGCCAGACTTCTATCGAATAAACTTTCTGCCCAAGCAGGTTTATTTAAAAAAGATATTAAGCATTATAAAGAAATTGCCTTGCTTTACGCCCCCGTAGGACAAACAAAAAAATTATACGATGATTTTTTAATTGGTGCTGTCATGACCCACTTTTTAGATCATGATAAGTCTGTTTTTACCAAAAAAGAGTTCGAAGCCATTTACGAAGAAGGCAGAAGTGATTTTCTGGTCACCGTTGCTGAGTTTGCTAATTTGGTGTTTATGATTCTACAAAAATACCACCTACTCATGAAGAAACTGAAAGGTAAGGTTAATCTGTCTGTTGCCATCCCTATGGCAGACCTTCAAAGCCAGTTAAGTCAACTTATATATGACGGTTTCTTAACGTCAACCCCCATTAACTATTTACGTAGAATGCCTGTTTACCTTGAGGCATGTACGATTCGTTTAGATAAAATGCCGCGTGAGCTTGCAAATGAACGACGCTATGTTCCACTACTTCGTCAGTGGTGGGAAGCGTATCAGGAGCGTAAAAAACAATTTGAAGCACAAGGAATTGTTGATGTAGAGCTAATCCGCTTTCGCTGGCTTCTCGAAGAGTTGCGTATTTCATGGTATGCACAATGTTTAAAGACCGTTGAACCTGTTTCAGAAAAGCGTTTAAACAAACAGTGGGAATCAGTAAGACGAGCCTGACCGTTTCTTCACCGCACTTGGCTAAATTTTAGTTGCCTTATTTGTTAGTCAAAAGTAGTCTGACTCGTTAATTGGTTTGTTGTCTAAAAGATACGAATAACATCATTTGTAAGAGGTAGGTATGATCAAAGCAGCAATTAGTGGTACAGGGCTCTATACACCGTCAGAGTCAATTTCAAATGAAGAACTCGTTGAATGTTTTAATACCTATGTCCAGAATTTTAATGCAACCAATGCTGAAAAAATTGAAAAAGGAGAACTAGATCCGCTTCAAGAGTCTTCAGCTGCCTTTATAGAAAAAGCATCTGGCATTAAAAGCCGCTATGTTATGAATAAGTCGGGCATTCTTGACCCTGAAATTATGCACCCTCTACTTCCTGAACGAAGTAATGATGAACCCAGTATTTTATGTGAAATGGCTGTCGCAGCAGCTAAAGATGCTTTAAAGAATGCTAATCGCAGTGTGGAAGACATTGATGCTGTTATTGTTGCATGTTCAAACCTACAGCGAGCCTATCCGGCCGTATCTGTAGAAGTGCAGCACTATCTTGGTGTTGAAGGGTTTGCTTATGACATGAATGTTGCATGCTCTTCGGCTACATTTGGTTTACAAGCGGCTTTAAATGCAGTTCAAACAGGGTCAGCAAAAGCAGTATTGTTGATTAACCCTGAAATTTGCACCGCACATTTGAACTTTCGTGATCGTGATAGCCACTTTATTTTTGGAGATGTTTGTACCGCTGTTGTGGTTGAACGAGAAGACAATCTCGCAACGGATGACTCTTTTGAGGTCATAAGTGCAAAACTAATGACAAAATTCTCAAACAATATCAGAAATAATTTTGGTTTCTTAAACAGAACAGCACCAGGTTCTGAAAATTCATCCGATAAACTTTTTGTACAACAAGGTCGTAAAGTATTCAAAGAGGTTTCTCCACTAGTTGCTAAAATGATATCAGCACATTTAGAAGAGAATAACTTTACCGCTAATGACCTCAAGCAAATGTGGTTGCATCAGGCTAATCTAAGTATGAATCAACTCATAGCCAAGCGTGTATTTGGACGGCCAGTCGAAGAAAATGAGGCGCCTGTCATTTTAGATGAATATGCTAATACAAGTTCAGCAGGGTCTGTTATTGCTTTCCATAAACATCGTAAAGACTTGAAATCAGGTGATGTTGGCGTAATATGCTCCTTTGGCGCTGGGTATTCTGTCGGCAATATTATTCTAAAAAAACAATAAGTAAGGCAAATTTCTTGTGAAATTATTTCTTAAGGTTACTTCAATCAGCTCTGGTAATTTTTTAGTTTTACTCTCTCTTGTTTTTAGCTTATTTTCAGGCACCATATATGCGACGGAATCATATGAAGATCTTGATTATTTTGAACCGATCAATCGTGTTGTCTTTGACTTTAATGATCAAGCCGACCAGTACGTTCTAAAGCCAGTGGCTGAAGCTTATAAATATGTAGCACCTTCTTTTGTAAATAAAGGAATTACTAATTTCTTTAATAATTTAGGTGATGTTGAAACCTTCGCAAACTCCTTACTTCAAGCTAAATTCCATAATGCAATCGTATCCTTGAATAGAGTGATTTATAACACTACTTTTGGGCTTGGTGGCCTATTTGATGTGGCAACTTCGTTTGGTTTGAATAACAATGAAGAAGATTTTGGGCAAACATTAGGCTATTGGGGTTACGAAAGTAGTACTTATTTAATGCTGCCTTTTTTAGGCCCCTCTACAGTCAGAGACTTGTCGGGAAGTTTGGTTGATACAGCATTCGAACCCTTGCAGTACATTGATGATATTCATACTGACACAAGATATCTTGCAACAGGCGTTAAACTACTTGATAAGCGTGCTGATTTATTAGGCGCTGAAAACTTACTTTTGGGAACTGATCGTTACGATTTTATTCGTAGCGCCTACTATCAAAACAGAGACTTTCTGATAAATGATGGAGAGGTTGACGACCCTTTTGCAGATGAAGATTTTGATGATTATGATGACTTCTGACTGTTAAGGTATTTGGATGTTTTTTTATTTGAGTCGAACATCTGCTTTAGTTGAACGCCTGCACAATTAAATAGTGCCAATTCAATCACACTCCGCCCCGCTATAACATAACTTCACATTCTAATAACCAAGCTAAACACATTTAACCTTCTTATTGTCCTATAGTTATATTAATACTTATTTGATAACAAAACAGGTTATGGGGTCTAGTTGGTTTGAATAATCCATTTAAAAAACATAAAAAATTAATGGCTACTGCAACAAGCTATGAGCAGTGGAAGGATGCTGCACAAACGCTTGACGCTTTGGAAAATAAAAGTGCCTGGAAGGATAATATAGCCTCAGATATCTATAATTATGAGCTTTTATCTGACCGCTTAATATTACTAAGAAAATTTAAGGAACAGGGAGACATTGATGGTCTTTATCGCGCGTTACGCGAAGGCTTGCATCATGACCTAGGTAATATGGGTGATATACGGCTATATCAACAATGTCACTTTGGTACCAAATCACTTATTGAAGATTATGTAACAGAAGTATGTTCAAGCTTAGAATATGTTTGTGATAACAATTTAAACAATCTTACAGCAGCAAAGAAACTGGATTTTTTCAAAGATATTTTATTAAGCTTTGGGCGACCAGCTCTTTTGTTGAGTGGTGGTGCTTCGTTAGGTGTATTTCATATCGGTGTGGTAAAAGCGCTTTGGGAGCATGATTTGCTTCCTCAGGTTATCAATGGCTCAAGCTCCGGCTCTATCATTGCGGCTGCTTTGGGGACACATACAGATGAAGAGCTTCCAGCATTATTTGATCCTAACGCGCATAACATGAAGGCGTGGCGCTGGATGGGGTTGCTAAATGGTGTGAAAGGGAAAGGATTTATGGATCAGCGTCAGTTGCAGGACTATATTCGTAGTTATGTCGGTGAATATACAATGCAAGAGGCGTATGAGAAAACTGGGAGAAGTATCAATATTAGTGTCTCACCAGTTCAACAAAACCAGAAAGCGCGCTTGCTATGTGGTTATACGTCTCCTTATATACTTTCTTGGAGTGCAGCGCTTGCTTCTTGTGCAGTACCTGCAATTTTTCCACCTGTAAAACTTCTAAAAAAGGATCATGAAGGTCGAAATGTTCCATATATGCCTCGCTTAAGGTGGGTGGACGGCAGTATGGTGAGTGATTTGCCAGTAGAACGGCTAATGCATCTTTATGATGTAAATTACACAATCGTCAGCCAAACAAACCCTCATGTTGTTCCTTTTTTAGATAGAAGTAATGAAGAAGGAAAAAATAGACTCTGGAAAATGCCTGCTGCGCTACTAAAAGCAGAGGCAGCGTTTCATGGAAAAGCGATCTGTGATTATGTTCGTCAGCATTCTGATTCTGAAATAATTCGTCAGGTTTCAGGGCATTGTTATTCAATGATGTCGCAAAATTACTATGGTGACGTTACTGTTGCGCCAAGGTATAAGCTTGGCCACTACTTAAAAGTTCTTAGTAACCCGGACTCCGATTTTATTAAAGAATTAATGCTAGAGGGTGAGCGGGCGACTTGGCCTAAAATTGCCATGATACGTACCCATTCAAAAATTAGTAAAACCTTAGAAAAGTGTATTGAGAAATTAAAAGCAGATGTTCGAACTCATCGTGCCACATTAAGCGTAATTGCTTGAATGTTTAATTGATACTAACTTGCTTTTCACTCAACCTATAATTAAGCTTGGCCGCAAATAAATAGATTAACTGGCCAAGCATTTCCTATGTATCTTGATTACTTCGGTCTTAAAGAACGCCCATTTTCAATCGCACCAGACCCTCGCTACTTATATATGAGCGAACGGCACCGCGAGGCGTTAGCGCACCTTTTGTATGGCGTTTCAGGGCAAGGCGGTTTTATTGTTTTGACTGGTGAAGTTGGTACAGGTAAAACAACTATATGCCGTTGTTTTTTGAATCAAGTACCAGCGAATACTGACGTCGCATTTATCATCAATCCAAAACTGTCAGCCAGAGAGTTAATGGCTTCAATTTGTGATGAGCTTGATATCACGTATCCACCTTCAGCTTCCATTAAGATTTTAAACGATCTTATTAATCAGTATTTATTAGCTGCCCATGCAGATAATCGTCATACCGTATTGATTATCGATGAGGCGCAAAACTTAAGAATTGATGTGTTAGAGCAGTTGCGCTTATTAACTAACCTAGAAACTTCAGAAAAAAAATTACTTCAGATAATTCTACTAGGTCAGCCTGAATTAAGAGAAATGTTAGCGCAAAATGACCTTCGTCAGTTAGCCCAACGAGTAACAGCCCGATACCACCTTCATGAATTAAATAAAATGGAAGTGGGGGCTTATGTGCAATGTCGATTAGCTGTTGCTGGCAGAAGAGGTCGTTTATTTAGTTTAAATGCGATTAAGACATTATATAAAGTAAGTGGTGGCGTCCCCAGAATTATTAACTTGGCTGCTGACAGAGCATTATTAGGTGCCTACGCAAGCCAGTCTGAAATGGTAGAACCTATACATGTTAAAAATGCTCATCGTGAAATACAGGGCGAGAGTGTTAAGGTCAAAGTACAGAAACAAGCAAGTGAACATCATGTCTGGTTAATGCCTCTGACTGTATCTCTTCTTTTATTGATTGCAGGTGGCGGCGTTTTATTTGGTTTTTATAAATCGAGTGAAGCAAAGCTTATAACCAGTCTTGCAATAGCTAATTCACAGTCTAGCCTTGAAAGCATACAAGAGGCCGAAACTCCTGATTCTGTCATAAAAGAGCAAGTGAACCATGAGTTAATAGCTAGTATAGAGCCAATTGATTCAGTTAACTCTTCAGTTCAGAAGAATATTTCAACCTCAGAAAGTGTTCAATCTTATATTGAGTCTATCTCAGATTTAAAGCACCATAAATCAGATAAGTATCAAGCCTATAGATCCATTTTTAACCAATGGAATGTAAATTATACAAATCAGCCATTTAGCTTAGCGTGTGAGTTTGCAGAGCTGTATGGTTTACGCTGTTTACACAAAAATGGAAATTGGCGAAGTCTGTTAAAACTTAACCGACCTGCTGTTCTAACACTTATTACTGAGTATGGTGAAACCCTGTATCTTTCATTGCTAGCTGTTCGCGGTGACGATGCGTATGTTTCACATCAAAATAAAGCTTTTTGGGTTGGTTTGGACGAGTTAGATCGATACTGGTTAGGCGAATATTCTATTTTATGGAAATTACCTCCTTATAAATCTCAAATCATTGCGCCAGGCCAGAAAAAAGAAAGCCAATGGTTAACAGCCAGTCTAGATGTAATTCAGCGTAATACGCGTACTCGAACTCCCGCTACGACTCGTAATCCTAGAAATGATTCACTAGATGCTAAATTAAAGCGCTTTCAGTTAAGGTCAGGTCTTATGCCTGATGGTATTGCCGGCAGTATGACGATCATACATATTAATTCGCAGTTGAAGCTTAACTACCCAACTTTGTTGGGCGGAGCATAAGGGCTTAACTATGTCTTATATATTAGATGCATTAAAGCGATCAGAACAAGAGAGACATCAAGACCAGATGCCCAGTTTTTCTGCAGAGAATATGATTTTGCAAACAAACCAGAAGCGTAACCCTTGGTGGCCTTATGTCTTGATTGCCGTATTATTTTTAAATGCATTGCTTTTTATGTTTTTTTACTGGAATACAAGCACTGAAGTTACCAACGTTAAAGTTATAGGACAAGATAAGGCATTAGTGAGTACGACTAAACCGGTAACACCGAAAGTCCATACATCTAGTACAAGGACCGCGCCGCCAGACAATGTTCTCACTGAGCATAACTATATTAAGCCCTTAGTTGCCTCTTCTCTTACAAACAAAAAAGAACCTGTTATTGACGACGGTAATCGAGACAACGACCATTTGTATGGCACAACTGTAGACGAAGGTTTGTTGATTGAACCAAAGTCAAAAGCACTTCAGAAAACCAAACAACCTTATGTAATTCAGGAGCCTTCTGAGATAGAACCTGTTAATGAAGGTGATGTCATTAGCCCTACCAGAAATGATGTTTCAGTTTCGGTTGCTGAACAAAAAAATAAAGCCGGATCAGAAAACGAAGCTGAAAACCCTGATAGCTTCTCTGATGTTCCTCTTCTAACAGAGCTAGATTCCAGCTTTCAACGAAGTATTCCAGACCTAACCTTCAATAGTCATATCTACTCAGATCAAGAAACCGCGAGACGCGTGATGATTAATAATTTTTATTTGAGGGAAGGTCAGTCGTTCAATGGGTTGGAACTGATTGAAATAGGTGAAACGCATATTAAAGTAAGTAAGAACGGAACAATATTCAAGCTACCAGTCTTAAGAGACTGGAGTAGCTGATATTTTGTATTATCTAACGAACACCTTTTAAAATAGCGAGCCAGCGCCAAACACTTAATATGCTCGACAAAGTTGAAGCGACATACGTCATTGCAGCAGCCCTCAGAATTTTTTTAGCAGCAGGGAGTTGTTGTTCTGAAAGGTAGTTACCGTTCTCTATTATTGGGTAAGCTTTATTGAAACTCGCATCCCATTCCATCGGAAGAATAACAAACTGTAAAGCAACTGAAATTAATAAAGCGATAATGCCTGCAAAAATACTTATTAAACCAATTTGGGGTATTTTAAAAATGGCGACTAGAATAGGGCATAAGCTAATCAGTCCAATAGATAACTTTTCTATCATCATCGCAATGGGTGTATATTTCTGTCTAAGTTTGGTGATAGGTTCGTCAAAATGATATTGAATAGCATGACCAACTTCATGAGCAGCAATAGTGACCGCGCTCACTGACCGGCCATTAAAGTTTTCAGGGCTAAGTCGTACAATTTTTTCATGTGGGGAGTAATGGTCACCATGCTGAGATGTCATTTCTACTTTGACGCCCTCAATATTGAACCTTTGGATAAGGTGTTCCGCAAATTCTGCACCTGTTCCAGGTAAATCGGGTGCTTCAGTTGAGTATTTTTTGATGGTTCGTTTTACCCAAATACTTGGAAGAACTATTATTAATAATATAATAAAAACAATAAGATAAATCATTTAATTAATTAACTACTTTAAGGTTTTTTGATGTTTAAACAAAAACTACAGCCACGATTTGCAGAGACTGATGCTTTAGGCCATATCAATAATGCAGTATTACCTGTTTGGTTTGAACAGGCTCGCACACCTATTTTTGAGATATTTGTTCCAAAACTAGATGTAAAAAAGTGGACTTTAATTCTGGCTAAAATTGAAGTTGAGTTTGTGCAAGAAATATTCTATGGGACAAATGTTGAAATACATAGCTATATTGAAAAAATAGGTAATAGTTCTTTTGTGGCCTATCAAGAAGCTTGGCAAAGCGAACGTCTGGTTGCTAAAGGTCGCGCTACGATGGTTCACTTTGATCATGCCGTAAAAAAATCAATACTCATCCCTGATATGATAAGAAATCAGTTAGTTGAGCATTCTATACCACCAAGTTAAGAGTTAATTAGGATTAGTTTGTTTATCCTAAACGCTTTTCAATTTCCATATATTTAATAACAGCATCTTCTGGAAACATTAAAGTATTACCCTCTTTCACGGCTGGTAATAGGCTCTCTCTAGCATATCGCTTTACTGTTGTTTCAGGTTTATTAAGCATTTTGCTGACTTGTGTTAAAGATAAAAGTTTCGTATCTCCGGACATACTTTGCTCCAATGTTTAATTTATTTGAGTAAATTAAATTCAAAAAATAAGTATAGTCAAGCATTGGTGCATTGCACGGAGAGCAGGAACTAGTCTAGAAAAAATCATGAAAAAACAGCCGCTAGGCTTGCGCAAATTGTCATTATAAATAAAAACCATTTTAAAGCCTTGGCACTAATTTTAATGGTGATTTTTACTGCTAGATGAGCACCCAGTATAGAGCCGCACGCCAGCGTCAATCCTGGGATCCACATAACCTGGTCTCGCGCAATAAATATCACAAGCGCCAGTAAGGTAAATGCTGCGGTACAGACAATTTTAAGCGCGTTGGCGCGTACAAGATCGTAGCGAAGGCTGCCTGCAATTGCTGCTATGAGAATAAACCCAACACCAGCCTGAACAAAACCACCGTAAAACCCGGCTAATAGAAGCATAGGTACGGATTGTTTTGACCCTAAAACTGTATTTGGTATTGTGCCATCAGGTGGCGAAATAACAGATGGTTTAAACAATATTACTGCTGCCATTATAATCATTGCGCTCAGTAGAGTCGGTTTTAAATATTCAGAAGGCATATATGAAGCAAGTAGTGCGCCTGCTATGCCGCCAATAACTGTTGTTCCGACAACCATTTTGAGGTCAGGGATATCTAACTTTCCGTGTTTTTTAAAACCTTTCGCTGCTGTCATAGACTGAAATAAGACACTGACACGGTTGGTTGCATTTGCAATGTCAGCAGGTAAACCAAGTACCATTAATGCAGGAATAGTGAGGTTGGAGCCGCCTCCGGCCATCGTATTAATGATGCCTGCTAAGAAACCTGTGGTGACTAATATGCAAATATAAGTAAAAGTAAGTTCATACATGGTATTGTTTCATAACAGTAAAATTGAGAAAAATATCTAATTAGGAATTTGTTGCGCATGTTACCCTAATTGGAAAGTCCAATCACGAAATCTATATGGAAGAGTAATTGTTGAAGACAGATTTAGTACAAAAGAGAGAGTCGTCATTAATTGATTTATTAGAGCAAAAAGTTAAAGAATGTCTAAGTCTTGCTGAAGACCAATACCAAAGAAAATTTGACTACCGGGCAGTACATGTCAATATTCGTGGTCGAGCAGCAGGGCAAATCCGATATGAGAATCCTTCTGTTTCAAATGTATTGCCACTTCTTAGGTTTAATCCATATCTACTTGAGCGATATAAAGAATCATTTGTTGAGCAGGTCGTACCTCATGAGTGTGCCCATTTGGTTGCTTACGCTTTATATGGTATTAAAATAAAGCCGCATGGTGCTGAATGGAAATCTTTGATGAGGGATTTATATAATCAAACGCCTGCCGTAACGCATCACTTTGATATGCCTCAAAAAGCAAGGAAAACATTCGCTTATCAATGTGCTTGCCCAGGCTTGGATCACAGCTTATCTGTAATAAGGCATAATAAAATACTAAGGCAGAAGGCGCGCTACCTTTGTAAAAACTGCGGGAGTGCTTTGGAAGAAGGGTAATCAGACAAAGTTTGACCCACCAGTTAAGAGGTAGGTCAAAAGTGCACAAAAAGAGACTTATCGTTCTAAGTATTTAAACTTATCTTCGACACCATCCCACTCTTTAGCATCTGGTAATGGGTCTTTCTGTTCGGTAATACAAGGCCATACTTGGCAAAGTTCTGCATTCGTTTCAATATGTTTGACCTGGTCTGCAGGTAGCTCATCTTCTGAAAAGATGGCGTCCGCAGGGCACTCAGGCTCACATAGTGCGCAATCTATACATTCATCAGGGTCAATTACCAGGAAGTTAGGTCCTTCATAAAAACAATCTACAGGACAAACTTCTACACAGTCAGTGTATTTACATTTAATGCAGTTATCGGTAACAACGAAAGTCATAGTGCGTTTCCAGCGTTAGTGGTCTCTATTTCAGAGATTTGTAATAAAAAGACAAATCACTTATTTGATTTTTGGATTGGCTATTTTAAAGACTGCTGTGACTTGGTTCAAGCTATAAAAGTTTTCTTAGTGCATATAATGCATCTAAAGCTTCTCTTGGGCTCAGTTCATCAGGCTCAATCTGCTTTAATTTTATTTCTAACTCTGTTGGTTCAGCACCGAATAAATCATTTTGGAAATGACTAAAGTTGTTATTTCTACTACTGGGTGTTGAAACGGGTTCTTTTGTATCATTAGCTTGAGTTGGACTGTTATGCAGTTGCTGGTCTTTCAGTTCAAGCTCTGCAAGCTGTTTCTTTGCATTACTAATAACGGCTTCAGGTACGCCTGCTAGTTTTGCAACTTGAAGACCGTAACTTTGACTAGCTGCTCCATCTAAAACATTATGCAAAAAGACAATTGTATCGTTATGTTCCGTTGCGCTTAGGTGGACATTGGCTGTAGTCGATATTTCATCTGTAAGTTGCGTCATTTCAAAATAGTGTGTTGCAAAGAGGCTATAAGCTTTAATCTCTTTAGCGAGATGTACCGCGCTAGACCAAGCAAGTGATAGGCCATCAAAGGTACTGGTTCCACGGCCAACTTCGTCCATTAATACTAGGCTTTGTTCGGTGGCATTATTAAGAATATTTGCGGTTTCAGTCATTTCAACCATAAAGGTAGAGCGACCGCCTGCGGTATCATCGGAACTTCCCATTCGTGTGAATATTTGATCCACCTGACCAATTGTTGCATGGCTTGCTGGCACAAAGCTTCCAGTACCAGAAAGTAGAACGATTAATGCAATTTGTCTCATATACGTAGACTTACCACCCATGTTTGGACCGGTGATAATTAGCATTTTGCGTTGATCATCAAGTATTAAGTCATTTGGTACAAAAGGTGCTGAGATAAGCTGGTCAACAATTGGGTGACGACCTTCTTCAATCAATATCTTGTGTTCATTGGTAAAGTTAGGTCGATTAAAATTTAGAGTCTGCGCACGCTCAGTGAAATTACAAAGCACATCAAGTTCAGATATGCCTTGAGCGCAGTTTTGAAGTTGAACTAGTTTATTGTTGAGCTGGTCAATGATTCCTTCATATAATAATTTTTCTCGACTTAATGCGCGGCTTTTACTACTTAAGGCTTTGTCTTCGAACACCTTAAGTTCGGGGGTGATGAAGCGTTCAGCATTTTTAAGTGTTTGGCGACGAACATAGGTATCAGGGGCTTTTTCAGATTGCGATTTACTGATTTCTATAAAATAGCCGTGTACGCGATTATAACCGACTTTTAGTGATGACAGGCCTGTCGCTTCTCTTTCTCTTGTTTCTAGATCAATTAAAAACTGGCCTGCGTTTTCGCTGATATTTCGCAAGTCATCAAGTTCACTATCATAACCTTCTTTAATTACCCCACCATCTCGAATCACAACCGGAGGGTTATCTATAATAGAGTTGAATAAAAGGTCAGAAATTTCTGGGTGCTCGGATATTAATTGGCTTATAAAAACCATTCTCTCGGAGGTAAGTGATTTTAATTCAGATTGGATAGCTGGCAATATAATGAGTGTATCGCGCAAGCGCGAAAGGTCTCGTGGGCGTGCTGAGCGAAGTGCGACCCGGGTAAGAATTCTTTCGATATCGCCTGTTTTCTTTAACAAATCCTGGATTGGGTCATAGTGATACTCTTTAAGTAGCTCTGTAATAACATCCTGTCTCGCCTCAATGATATTGCGGTCTCGCAAAGGCTTATTAAGCCAGCGACGCAGCAGGCGACTACCCATTGAAGTGCTACATGCATCCATTACCCATGCTAACGTATGCTGCGTATCACCTGATAAATTTGTATCAATTTCAAGATTTTTTCGGCTGGCAGCATCCAATAAAATACTATTACTGCGTAATTCTTTATTAAGCGTATTTATGTGGGGGAGTTGGTTTCGTTGTGTATCTTTAGCGTATTGCAATAAACAGCCCGCAGCCTGAATAGCAATATGCATTGATTCACAGCCAAAACCGCTTAGATCTTTCGTTTTAAAATGGTTTGTAAGCAGACGTTCCGAGCTTTCAGAATCAAATAACCAAGGCGCCTGACGGCGAATACCCGAAAAACCCTCTAAGCTATTTTCATAAGGGAATTCATCACTGATCAAAATCTCAGCGGGCTGAATTCTTTGAAGCTCACTGATCATTTCGTCCAAGCTGGTAACTTCACTGACGCTAAAACGACCACCGCTTAGATCAATCCATGAAATACCAAAACATAGCTCATTATTAAAATGAACGGCACATAATAAATTATCTCGACGAGCCTCAAGAAACGCTTCATCGGTTAACGTCCCTGGCGTGACAATGCGCATCACTTTTCGTTCAACGGGGCCTTTACTAGTCGCTGGGTCTCCCGTTTGTTCACAAACAGCTACTGAAATACCGGAACGAACCAACTTGGCAATATAGTTCTCAGCTGCATGAAAGGGGATGCCCGCCATCGGAATAGGTTCACCATCCGTTTTTCCGCGTGCTGTTAAAGTGATATCCAAAACTTGGGAAGCGGTTTTAGCATCATCATAAAACATTTCATAAAAATCGCCCATTCTATAAAAAAGAAGTTCATTAGGATGATCTTTTTTAAGCTTAAAATACTGCTGCATCATAGGTGTATGTTGTGGTGCAGGCTTTTTAGATTGGGTGCTTTTTTGAGTCATAATATGTTGTTATATTCTTTATATATCAAAGGGCTACAGGTTATTTTGGTGGTAAAGTGCTACTGATAATTGAGTTTGTTAGCGAGTGCATAATATCGTTGGGGCGAATTCTAACAAACAGATCAATTTGCTGATAGCAAAACAAGCGTCACTAATGCGAATATAACAGAAAATCAAAAGTAGCTATTTAGGGAGAGGGTATTTCAATGAATTAAAAGAGAGCTAGTGGTAGCTATTTGGATTAAATAGTTTGTTTTTTGAAGTCTAGAATAAATCTATAAAGCCTCATGAATAAAAACAATTAAACATGAGGCTTTACTAAAAACTATATCTAGAACAATACGCGACAACGGATTGTACCGTTAACCGCTTTTAGCTTCTGTTGTGCTAGTTCGCTGTATTCTTTATTAACATCGACAACAACATAACCCACACCTTCGTTAGTTTGCAGGTATTGGCCGCATATATTGATGTTATTGTCTGAAAGAACTTGGTTGATTTCAGACATTACACCTGGGATATTCTGGTGGATGTGCAGTAATCGGTGGTTTTCAGGGTGAGCAGGTAATGCTACTTCCGGGAAGTTAACAGAAGTGATCGATGTGCCAGTGTCACTGTAAGTTGCTAATTTCTCACCAACTTCAAAGCCAATGTTTGCTTGTGCCTCCATGGTGCTTCCGCCTACATGTGGCGTTAGGATGACATTGTCAAACTCGCGTAATGGAGAAATGAATTCTTCATTATTTGATTTTGGTTCAGTAGGGAATACATCTATTGCAGCGCCTAATAGTTTTTTGCTTTGTAATGCATCGCAAAGTGCGGGAATATCGATAACAGTACCGCGAGCAGCGTTGATCAAAATACTGCCTTCTTTCATTTGGGCAAACTGTTCAGTGCCCATCATATCTTGCGTGCTTGCTGTTTCAGGAACATGAAGGCTCACGATGTCAGCAATGTTAAACAACTCTTCCATGCTTGCAACTTGAGTTGCATTACCTAAAGGAAGCTTGGTAATGACATCGTAAAAGTAGACTTTCATACCAAGAGATTCAGCTAATACACTAAATTGGCTGCCGATACTTCCATAACCAACAATCCCTAATTTTTTCCCGCGAATTTCAAAGCTATTGGTGGCAGACTTTAACCATTCACCACGGTGAGCCATGGCGCTTTTTTCTGGTACGCCACGTAAAAGTAAAATTGCTTCAGCTAGTACAAGTTCTGCAACGCTTCGGGTATTTGAATATGGGGCATTAAAAACCGCAACGCCCTTTTTAGTCGCTGCTTTTAAATCAACTTGGTTTGTGCCGATACAGAAACAACCGACAGCAATCAACTTTTTAGCTGCATCAAAAACTTCAGCAGTTAATTGGGTGCGTGAGCGAATACCAACAAAATGAGCATCAGCAATCTTTTCAATCAAGTCATCTTGAGCGAGTGAAGTTTTTAGATACTCAATATTGGTGTAACCAGCTTTTTTAAGTGTTTCAACAGCTGATTCGTGTACACCTTCCAAAAGTAAAAACCTGATTTTACTTTTATCTAATGATGTCGTTGTCATATTCGTATTAAACCTTTGAATTACGGCATATTCCTGTGAAGAGATACGCTATTTTATAAAAGAAAATATTGTCTTTGAAATATTGTGTCTGAAAAAGCCGCGTATGATACCATAATCCGCTTTTCTGTCGTTCAAAATATTTTAACTCTTTTTAATAATCTTATTCTGTTAATAAATATCAGTAAGAAAATTTGAACAACTAGAAATAACATTAACTAATTATTTTATGGTTTAGCTAGGTAGAGACAAATATGGCGGCAGTTGATCAGATAATCGAAGCATTAAAAACGATCGTTGAAAGCGGGAAAGTTAGAACGGATGAAGAATCATTATCTTCACACGGTAAAGACTGGACTAAAATATACGCGCCAAAGCCACTCGCTGTTGTGTTTCCCAAAACAACTCTAGAAGTACAATCTATTGTGAAGTTAGCAAATAAACTTGAGTTTGCGCTAGTGCCTTCTGGTGGCCGAACAGGCTTAAGTGCAGGTGCCGTAGCTGATAATGGCGAAGTGGTGGTTTCATTTGATTACATGAATCAAATTAAAGAATTGAATGCCAGTGATCGCTCTGTTCGTTGTCAGGCAGGAGTGATCACTGAACAGCTACAAAGCTTCGCAGAAGATAATGGTCTTTATTACCCGGTAGATTTTGCTTCAGCTGGCTCAAGTCAATTGGGTGGTAATCTCTCAACAAATGCGGGTGGCATCAAAGTTATAAAGTACGGCATGACTCGTGATTGGGTATTGGGTATTGAGGTTGTTACTGGGGCAGGAGAAATACTCGAGCTAAATAGAGATTTATTAAAAAATAATACCGGCTATGACCTTCGTCATTTGTTTATTGGTGCTGAAGGAACTCTTGGTTTTATCACTGAAGTAACCATGAAATTAACTCGTCAGCCTAACAATCTAACTGTGTTGGTATTAGGTCTGACTGACATTACTAATACGATGGATGTATTAAAAACGTTTCAGTCAAAAATTGACTTAACCGCTTATGAATTCTTCTCTCATCAGGCTATGGGGCATGTATTAGCCCATAATGATGTGCCGGCTCCTTTTGATACCGAAGCACCTTATTATGCATTACTTGAATTTGAATCTACTTCAGATGAAATAATGGATAGTGCTATGTCGTTTTTTGAAACATGTGTTGAAGAAGGTTGGGTGTTGGACGGTGTTATTAGTCAGAGTGAAACTCAAGCCAACAACTTATGGCGTTTGAGGGAAGGTATTTCAGAATCGATTTCAGTTAAAACACCTTATAAGAATGATATTTCAGTTGTCGTTTCAAAAGTCCCTGAGTTTCTAACGGAGATTAATGAGGTAGTGACTGAACATTACCCAGACTTTGAAATTATCTGGTTCGGACATATTGGTGATGGCAATCTTCATTTGAATATTTTGAAACCAGACAATCTAAGTAACGAAGACTTTTTTGCTCAGTGCATCAAAGTGAATAAATGGGTCTTTGATATAGTCCAAAAATATAATGGCAGTATTTCAGCCGAACATGGTGTTGGAATGGTTAAAAAAGATTACTTGTCCTACACACGATCAGTCGAAGAAATCGCTATCATGCGTGGTATAAAACTTGTCTTTGATCCTAAGGGTCTAATGAATCCAGGTAAAATTTTCGACTTATAAGTAGTAAGTCACACTATGTTAATAGGAGGAGGCCAAAACCTTCTCTTATTAACAAATATTCTCAAGCTAACTTGAAACATGAATAATGTTCACGTATGTTTATCCCGTATATGAAAAATACTTATCGTAAATACCGCTTTAAAATACAAAAAATAAACGTAAAAATAGCGCCCATCGATTTCTTTTAAACACCACAAATAAAAAATTATAGGTTTGACCATGTCTGTAGCTAATGTTGTATCTGGAATTCACAAAACCATTCTTTTGGGATTTCTATTTGTATTTTCGGGGCTAGCATCTGCTAATACCGGAGGACTACAAGTTGTAAAATTTTGTGTCTGGGACCCTGTCGGTAGTAGCGGTCCATTCATTTCTTTTTTAAAACAAACGAAACTAAAAGCGATAGGTTGGGGGGTTGATCTTCAGTTAGAAGCTTATACCGATGAAAAAGTAGCGGCTAACGATTTTCGCTCGGAGATTTGTGATGCAGTATTTTTAACAAATATTTTAGCCAGAGATTTTGTGCCATTTTCTGCTGCATTTGGCGCACCGGGAGCGATTCGTTCTTTAGATGAGCTAAAAACATTATCCGCAACTTTGAATAATCCAAAGGCAAGAAAATTTATCGTGAATGATAAATATGAAGTGACTGGGCTTTTTCCAATAGGTGAAATTTATACCTTTGTTCGTGATAAAGCGAATGTCAGTATCTCTGCTATTAGTGGTAAAAAAGTATCTATTCTAAACGGAGATATAGCTAGTAGCTACTTTGCTGATGTTGTCGGAGCTTCACAAGTAAATACTTCGCTAGCAACATGGGGAGGACAATTCAATAATGGTAATGTTGATGTTATGTTTGCGCCTGCTTTAGCTTATAACACCTTTGAACTCTATAAAGGTCTAGGCGAAACTGGTGGGATTGTTGATTATAATATTTTATATGCAGTTATGCAGATGGTTGTGAATCATGAGCGTGTGCCGGAAGGTTTTGGTAAGGATATGCGTAGTCATGCTTTATCTCGTTTTGATGAATTAGAAAATACAGTCAAGCAGGCGCGTAGTGAGATTCCACAGAACTATTGGGTTAAACTTGATAAAACTCAACTAACTGAATATGAGAATTTATCTCAGAAAATTCGCTTGTCTTTACGTGATGAAGGCGCTTATGAAAAGAAAGCCGTCACGATACTTTGGAAAATTCGTTGTAAATTCAATCCTTCTGCAACCGAATGCGCGAATCCTGAATAGAGAATATCTAATGGCATATACACTTGGTTTTACAGACGGCACCCAGTATCAGTCTACGCTTGGGAAAATTGTTTGTGTTGGTAGGAATTATGCAGACCACGCAAAAGAGTTAAATAACCCCGTTCCAACAGAACCAATTTTGTTTATTAAGCCTGAATCAAGTGCCGTGTCGCTCAATCAAGATATTAAAATTCCAAGTAATGACTGTCATTATGAAACAGAAATTGCAATCTTGATTGGGTCAACTTTAGCCAGTGCGAATGATAAAGAAGCCGAAGCTGCTGTAATTGGTATTGGTTTAGCTTTAGATTTAACCCGGCGCGCGCTTCAGTCAAAACTTAAAGCGAATAGCCACCCTTGGGAGCTTGCTAAAAGTTTTGATGGCGCTTGCCCTTTAACTGACTTTGTAAAACGTGATCAATTTTCATCGTTAAATAATATATCTTTCAGTTTGCATATAAATGATGAATTGAAACAAGATGGCTGTAGTAAAGATATGTTAAATCCGGTCATCCCATTAATTGTTCATATGAGTCAGTACTTTACCTTAAAACCAGGAGATATTATTTTAACCGGAACGCCAAAAGGAGTGGGTGAATTGCATTCTGGTGATAAGCTGCGATTTAAATTAATGGATAAATTACAACTTGAGACCAACATTCTTTAAGTTCTAAGCAGGATATTAATCTGTATGGCAACCAGAAGACCAAACAAGAAGGCCGTGACCTCACGCAGCGGTCGATTTATGAAGCTTGCTGGGATGACAGCTACAGTCGCAAGTCGATATGCTTCTCAAAAAGTACAGAATGTATTTTCCAATGAAGATAAAAGTAAAGCGCGTTCAAGTAAAACTTATGAAAAAATGGCCGATGACATTGTTGATACCTTAGGTGAACTAAAAGGCGCAGTAATGAAAATTGGTCAGATTGCATCTCAAACTCAAGATTTCCTGCCTAAAGAATTTTCAGATGCATTGCAGAAATTACAAAAAGAAGCGCCTCCAGTAGAATTTTCAGTGATTCGCTCTCAAGTGGAGCAAGAGTTAGGGGATACACTTGAGAATTTATTTGTTTCATTTGATGAAAAACCCTATGCGGCAGCTTCGATCGGTCAAGTTCATCGTGCTGTCATAAAGCCGGATGTCGAAGTCGTTGTTAAAGTTCAATACCCGGGGGTTGATCGCTCATGTGACTCTGACTTAAAACAACTTCGATTGACACTTAAGCTAGGCGGATTAATAAAGATGCCTAAAGCGAGTGTTGATGCTCTGTTTGAAGAAATTAAAGCACGCTTGCATGAAGAATTGGATTATGACCAAGAAGCTCGAAACTTACGTCGATTTAAAAAATTTCATCAGCGAGATAGTTTTATAATTGTTCCGAAAGTTATTAATCAACATTCAACCAGACGCGTACTGACTCTAGAGTACGTGGCTGGCGATCATGTACATGAACTTAATGCCAAAGAGTACCCACAAGAAATAATTAATAAAATTGGGCATAATTTATTTAGCATGCTGGCAAACCAGCTATTTATTTTCAAGCAAATCCACGGAGACCCTCATCCAGGAAACTTTGCATTCCGACCAGATGGTACAGTAATTATTTATGATTTTGGTTGTGTAAAGGTCCTTAAACCTGAAATCGTGGAAGCCTATCGAGATGCAATTATTGCCAGTATTGAAGAAAACTATCCTGCAGTGGATGATGCCATGCTTCGCCTAGGTGCTCGTGTAGCCGGAAAGGATTACCCCGGTTCAGCATATTATGAAATCTGGAGAAATATTTTCTTCGAACCTTTTTTTGAAGATGAAATCTATAACTTTGACACAGCAGACTTACATATACAGGCAGCAAAAGAGATGCCGCTTTTCTTTAAGTATCTTTCTCATTTCAAACCACCTGTAGACAGCCTATATATTGATCGAATGATAAGTGGACACTATTGGATCATGAAAAGCTTGGGTGTGAGGGCTGGCTTCCGAAAAGATTTGGATGTATTTCTCAGTTAATGCTGAAAATATTACGAGTATTTGAGTTGCTCGCTAGTGCTGGGTATGAGAATTCACTGAACAAAACTAAGGAATAAGTAAACTCCAAGGATGACCGCAACCCACATCACCATGCTACCGGCAGGATAAGTACGCGAAAGTAAGCTGCTAACACCTTCATTTCTCTGAGCAACAAAAGTTAAACAACGATCTAATCTCACTAAAAATGCATGACGCAAAGTCCTGTCCACCGTCCATATGATCGAAAAGATCCTTTGTAATATATTTGGACAAACACGACGATAAATCCAATCAAAGTCCAGATTGGTAGAACGTAATTCGGGCGGGTATAAACCTTTGAGGTTTAGCCAAACAAAAGCCAGAGCTGAGAAGAACAGCAGCTGTGTTTGTGCAAGTACATGCGTGGCGTCGTAAGGATTGTAACCGGTATCGTAGGGTAACAGTGAGTACAGCGCTGCTGGGTAGATGCCAATCGCAATGCAGAGCCCTGCTGCGATAAACATAGCTACTAGCATGTTAGTGGGAGGATCGCTGGCGCGAATTCCAGAATCGTGGGCAAAGAAAGCAAAATACGGAATTTTAATGCCGGCATGATGGAAAACGCCTGCTGAGGCAAACAGTAGCATTAACCATATCCAGTCGAAACCATTTTCCAACGCTGCGGTCATCACCATTGATTTGCTGACGAAACCACTAAAAAGCGGGAAAGCTGAAATTGAAGCTGCGCCCACAATGCAGAGTACGGTGGTTTTGGGCATAGTTTTGTATAGTCCACCCAATTCAGAGCCATTGATGCGTCCCGTCATATGCAGTACGGCACCCATCGACATAAATAGCAGGCCTTTAAAGATAACATCATTAAAAGCATGTGAAACGGCGCCGTTAATGGCAAGTGCAGTACCGATACCAATACCAACAACCATAAACCCTACTTGATTGATAAGGCTATAGGCCAGTACACGCCGCAAATCGTTTTCGATGACGGCAAAGAATATTGGAAAGCAGGTCATGGCAGCACCAATATAAACTAGCAGTTCAGTACCAGGGTAACCACGCGCCAAAGCATAAACGGCCACTTTCGTGGTAAAGGCGCTGAGAAAAACTGTACCCGTCGGCGTAGCCTCAGGGTAGGCATCTGTAAGCCAGTTGTGTGCCATAGGGAAAGCGCATTTAATACCGAAGGCAATAAATATCAGCCAGCCGGCAATGCCGTCCAGACCGATATAACCAAATGCCAAAGTGCCATTTTCGGCAGCATAAAAAAGTGCGCCGATCAAAAGAATGACTCCTGATAAGACTTGTATGATCAGGTAACGCATACCGGCAGCATAAGCGCGTTGGGATTTACGTGCCCAAACTAGGAATACCGAGGTAAAGGCTAAAAATTCCCAGAAAACAAACAGTGTCAACAAATCGCCTGCAAAAACGGCACCCAAACCACTGCCTGCATACATGATGGCGGCGACCTGTTGTACGGTGTCGCGAACATGCAGGGAGTATACAATGGCAATAAAGGCTGCAATATGGAAAACATAGCCGAACATCAAGCTAAGCCTGTCTACCTGATAGGGTATCAGTTGATAATCGAGAAATGCGAATTGTAGGTGCAGCCCTTCAGGTACCATCGAAAGCTGAATAGCTCCGATAATAGGGATTGCCACCATGATCGCGCCACGCAAGGGGCCGCGGGTGACAGCAGCTATTAGCGCGCCGATAAAAAAGAGAGCAAATGGCGGTAACTCAGGCATCCACATCATAATCACCTAATTTAGTATGTTGCTCATCTTTAACCTGTCTTTTAGTCAATACAGGGCTCTCTTTAACATCAATATCAATACTGTCATCCTTATCGTAGTAGTCCTCTGGGCGCATGAGAAAAGTACGCATCCAGGTGGCGACAAACACTAAAATAGAGCAGCCGACAAAACCGTAAATAGGATAGAAACCCCAAAGATTTTCCCAGCTGTGAGCTACGTGGCGATGAATCACAAAGTCCAGAGCAAAAAGCAGCGCACAACTAATATACAGAAACCATAAAAGGCGTTTTACATTTTTCGGGTCATCAAAAAGATGTTGTTTCTCATTGTCCATGGACGACTCCTGATGTTTCCATAATGGACGTAGCTAATTCATATAGCGGCTGGGGATAAACAAAGAGGACGACACACATTAAACAGGTTATGCACAGCGCAATCAAAGATGGTAGCGGTGCTTCCTTTATCTGAACATCACCTATAGATGCTTTGTTAGCTGGAAAAAATGCACGAATTGGAATGGGTAAGAGGTAGACGATATTCAGCAAAGAACTAATCATCAATACGGCCATCAGGATCCATTGCTCAGTTTCCATTGTGCCCAGCAATAAATACCATTTACTCCAGGTTCCCCCCGCAGGTGGAACGCCGATGATACTAAGGCTGGCGATAAAAAATGCTACCATGGTAATAGGCATCTGTCGGCCAAGGCCGCCCATTTCGCTTATCTTTGATTTATGCGCGGCAACAAGAACCGCACCGGCGCAGAAAAACAAGGTGATTTTACCGAAGGCATGAGTCGCTATATGCATCGAACTACCAATTACACCAGATGATGAGGCGAGCAAAGCACCTAGAGTGATATACCCCAATTGACTTATCGTGGAGTAAGCAAGTCGTGCTTTTAAATTATCTTGCCGCATGGCGACTAAGGAGGAGAGCAAAACCGTGGCACCGGCCAAATAGAGAAGAAACTGGGTGCTTGGTAACTTGTCCAGCAGATCAATACCAAAGATAAATACGCACACTTTCAATACCGTGAAGACACCCGCTTTTACCACAGCAACAGCATGCAATAACGAACTTACCGGTGTTGGTGCCACCATTGCTGCTGGTAGCCAGCGATGAAAGGGCATAATCGCTGCTTTACCAATGCCAAAAACAAACAGTACAAGTAGCACGCTAACAATCATAATATCGGGCTCTGGCCCGAAAATACCACCAGGTTCAAAATTTACAGTACCCGCTATAAACCAAGTGCTGACGATGGCCAGGAGGAAAAATGCGATTGAGGTGCTGAGCAATATCCCTAGATAGATTCGTCCACCTTTTTTCGCTTCTTCTGTTCCCGCATGAGTGACAAGCGGATATGTGGATAAGGTTAATACCTCGTAGAAGATAAACAGAGTGAATAGGTTGTCTGCAAACGCAATTCCCATTACGCAGCCAATAGCTATGGCAAAGCAGCAGTAGAAGCGCGTTTGATTTTTTTCGTGGTGACTCCGCATATAACCAATCGAGTAGATTGTGGTTATGAACCAGAGGAAGCTGGCGATGAGAGCGAAAATCATTCCCAGCGCTTCGATGGTAAAACTCAGTTGCATTCCGGGTATAATCTGACCCCAATGTACATTGATATGCTTTCCTTGCTGGAGGCCATGGTACAAATTAATTACAAAATAGAAAACCAACAAAGCCGCACTGATCGTCACGCCTTCGCGCAAATTTTGATTACGGCCGGTTGCTACAATGCCCAGTGTTGTGATTAGCGGCAAGATTATGCACAGCTGTAGCATCAGCTCCAAAGACAGATTCACGGACTCACTCCAAACAAACTCTGGGAAGCTGCCTGTGCAACTTGAACGCTAAGGCGGGTGTCCACACCAAAATAAATATTCGCGGTCACGAGTACCCAGACTGGCAGCAAGAAGGTTAGTGGTGCTTCCTTGACTGGCTCTCTATCTATTAAGGGTTCTTTAAAATAGGCCGCTTCAACAATTCGCCAGACATAAACAATAGCCAATAGCGAGCCTAGCAGGATAAGAATCGCTATTGGCCACCAACCATTTTCTATCGCCGCTAGCAACAGGTACCACTTGCTGATAAAACCAACTGTTAGCGGTACACCAATTAAGCTTAAACCACCTACTACGATTGCTGCCATAGTAATTGGCATTTGGTGCCCAAGACCTTGGAAATCTCGTAATTGAGTGCTGCCGACGCGGTACATTACGGCCCCTACAGCTAGGAATAAAGCACCCTTCATTAAGGCGTGGTTGAACAAATGCAATAGCGTTGCCATTAATCCAGTAGTGGTACTAATACTATAACCTACGATCATGTAGCCAACTTGGGCCACGCTTGAGTAGGCAAGAAGGTGTTTGACATTTTTTTGGTAGATGGCCGCGATCGAGGCCACAAAAATCCCCAATAACCCAAGCGTTAGGAAAATCGTTTGCAAAGGCAGGGTCGTGAAGGAAAAAGAAATACCAAAAATTGAGAAGGTGAAACGAATCAATAAGTATATGGCAACTTTGGTCGAAGTGGCTGCGAAGAAAGCGGTTACAATTGAAGGAGCGTAAGCGTAGGCGTTAGGTAACCACATGTGCAGAGGGAATAAGGCGAGCTTCAAACAGACGCCTACAATAAAAAAAGCAAAGGCAACAAATACGGTTCGGGTATGAGTAACCTCCGGTAAGCGAACAGCAAGATCTTCCATATTGAGCGTGCCCGTCATTTGGTACATCAGGCCAATTCCTATCAAAATAAAGGTGGCGCCAATGGTGCCCATAATCAAATATTGATAAGAAGCCCAAAGGGAGCGTCGGTCTTTACCTAGAGAGATCAATGAGTATGCTGAAAGCGAAGAAATTTCCAGGAAAACAAAGACATTAAATGCATCGCCAGTTGCTACGATACCAAGCATACCTGCTAGCGATAACAGGTAAAGAACATAAAAAAGCGTATGGCGATCTTTCGGGATTTCTTTCTTTATGCTGGTTTGGGCGGCAAGTAAAACAACTGTGCTGATTGCAGAAATAATGAGTAAAAGGTAGGCATTGAGTTCATCAATGCGATACTCAATCCCCCAAGGGGCACTCCAACCACCTAGCACGTAGCTAATTGTGCCTGCACTCATCACTTGGCGTAGTAGTGAGACACTAATGAGAAACGCTATACCGCTCGTAATCAGGCTGAACAGCCAGACTAGTCTTGGACGGCCTAAAATCAGACAGGCGGGTGCCGCCATCAACGGAACTATGACTTGTAAAATAGGAAGGTGTACTAACACTCTTGATTATCCCTAGCTTGAATTTCGCCTTCTTCAATACTGCCATAGGCACCTTTTATTCGTACCGCTAGTGCAAGTCCCACAGCGGTCGTTGCAATACCCACTACAATGGCTGTAAGAATCAAAACATGGGGAAGGGGGTTTGAGTATAGGCTTATACCATCAGCTAGAATGGGGGCAGTTCCATCATCGACTTTTGCCATACTGATATAGAAGATAAAAACAGAAGTTTGAAAAATATTTAACCCCACAATTTTCTTGATGAGGTTACCTTGGGCTATGACGATGTAAAAGCCGATCATCATCAGAACTACTACCACCCAATAGTTATAAAGTCCTAGAATCATAGTTTTTCCTTGGTCACGTGACCATCACTCGAGATATTCCTTGTAACACTTTCGTTAGCTTCGCGGTTTTCTAAACGACCAGCAAAGTTGAAAAAGATAATTACCATTACTGATGTAACGGTAATGCCCACGCCCAATTCGATTACAAGGATACCTAAGTGTTGACCTGCAATGGAGTCAGAGGATAAAGCGTTGTAATCAAGGAAGTTTCTACCGTTCAAAATAGAAACTAGTCCCACGCTGCCATAAATTAGCACGCCAATGGCTGCAAGTATCTGGATAAGAGTCTGATTAATTACACGGCGCGCTGTACTCAAACCAAATAGCATGGCGTAAAGGATAAATGCAGCCGCAAAGATGACACCTGCTTGGAAGCCGCCACCTGGCCCATAATCACCATGGAACTGTACATAAAGCGCGAATAACAAGATAAATGGAATCAGAACTTTAATTACGATGCGTAGAATCAAATTTTTCTGGTGCATTGATTCGTTGATGGCAGCTATTTTTGCGTCTTCCTCGGGGCGCCGTACTACAGCCAGTAGAGCCAGTACTCCAATGCCCGCGGTGAAGATAACTGCGACTTCCCCAAAGGTATCGAAGCCTCGATAACTTGCAAGTACTGCGGTGACTACGTTTGGAACACCTACTTGGTTTACGGATTTATCTTGACCCAGCACTGTGTCGTTAAGGTATTGAGGCGCAACATGTTGGTTAGCCGGTGCGTTTGGTGAACCAAAATATGGCATATCCAGCGTACCGTAAATCAATAAAACACCGGTGAAAAAAGTCACGGCTAATGCCAAAGAAGGCTTATGACGCTGAGAGCGCTCAAATCGACCCACTATAGCGATCGTTGTTAGCATAAGTAAAGTTGAGATGCCGGCACCAACCGATGCTTCTGTAAACGCCACGTCAACAGCATCCATTGTCACAAAAAAACTGGCCGATAACAGGCCGTAAATACCAGAAAGCATAGCTACCGCTAACAAGTCTTTCATCCAAATAATTGAAATGGCGATGCTTACCAGGAAGGTTAATAAAACGATATCAACTAAAGGTTCGATGGTGGCACCCCCTTGTCTGAAGTTATATCGGAAGCAGTTTCGTTATGCTTATTTTTTATTGCTGGCACTGTCGTACTCAGCCACGGCTTAAGACCGTGTCGCATCGCTGATTGAGCTAAAGCATGACTTGACGCTGGGCTGATGAATAGCACCATTAATAAAATCATTACGAGTTTTATTACTACAATGCCATCAGGACTTTGAAGCATTAGTCCAATTAAAATCATCCCTGCTGCAGATGTTTCACTGACGCTTACTGCATGCATCCGCGTATAAAAGTCAGGAAAACGTAAAATGCCTATTCCGCCTGTAAGGCACAGAAAACTCCCTAATAATAAGCAAATTGCACTACCAATGCTTAAGGCCGTATCCATTATGAATCCTCTTCCATCGACTTGCTCTCCTTGGCATCACTGTGAGCGCTGCTCCGAAACTCGAAGTCGTTGGAAAAGTGCAACACAGCAATCACGCTAACAAAATTGATAAGAGCATATACCATTGCGATATCCAGAAAATCCGGTCGTCCCATGACGAAGCCTAATAGCGCAATAAGTAGTACCGTCTTGGTGCTGAACATGTTTACAGCAAGAATGCGGTCATAGAGGGTGGGTCCAATGACTCCCCTAATAATTGCCAGAATCATGACAATAATAATAGCAATGGTTGCAGCAATTAACATTAGTGTTCCAACTGCCTTACCCTGCGATCCATTTCACCGGCTTTCAGAGCTTCGATATTTTCACTCAATAATGAGTGCACTATGATTTGATCACCTATCAGGTCTACAGCGATGGTTCCAGGCGTCAACGTTATAGAGTTTGCATAGATAACTTTCCCCATATCTGTCTTTTGGCTGGATTTCACTGTCGTCATAGTGGGAGTAATGGTTTTGTTACCAAGCCATATGTGCTTTACAACGGAAATATTGGCGAGAATAATTTGTTGAGTGAGCCAAAAATAGTACCCGGGAAGTTTTAATGTGAGGTGTACAGGTTGGGCTTCGTGATCAACCACATCCATTTTATGTGCTAAATAGACAACAAAGGCGATGGAAATTGCACCAAGTGACAGTATAAGCGGGGAATAATGACCTGAGTTAAGCAACCAGAATGCTGCAAGAGTTAGCGATAAATAAAGAGTATGTATCATATGAACCTAGTTACTTTTTCTCGAATATAATAGTGCGTTTGTTACTTACATTGTAACGTATGCTTAAATTTACTCGTGCTAATTGAGATGGTACATATACAAACTTTATCTTAGAGATTTGTCGACCCTTGAAGGGGCAAACTAACAGAGTATGCTATGTAAATATAGTCGAAAATATAAATAATAATGCTCGATATTTTCGAACTAAGTATTAATAAAGTACTTTGAATCACAATACCTACAGTATAAAAGTAATTAATACTTTAGGTCGTTAACTGTTACTATAGCAGGGGTTATTATTCTGTTCTATTATCACCAAGCTTTGATGGTTAATATTAGCAATTACTCTAAAAATCTGACGGGGAACAATACATGCTAAACAACCTGCCCATCAATAAGTCAGAAGTAACCACTTGTAATACATAACCCTCCTCTTCATTAGTTACATCTTAGCTAACCAGTTCAACGATAACTTGTGCCAGACCATCAGGGAAAACGCCAAGGCCAATCACCATTACAATCACAAAACTTAAAATGAAGTGACTAGTCAGAGAGGATGACGTATTTATTAATAATGTTGAATCAGTTTGTTTTTCCATCATAGTCAGAATAAGACGCAAATAATAAAAAAGTCCTGCGATACTTCCGATGACCAAGATAGCTAATAACCACCATAATTGTCCATTAACAGCTGCAAGTGTCAGGTAGAATTTTCCGACAAAGCCTACCGTTAGAGGGATTCCCGCCAGCGATAAAAATAAGAAGACTAGTGCGAGGGCGTAAGATGGCTTTACCCAAAATAATCCTTTCAGGCAATCAATCGTCAAAGGATATGAGTGTTTGTTATTTGTTAATAGCGTGAGTATCGCAAAAGTACCGACGACGGTTATCAAATAGGCAATTAAATAATAAATAGCAGCTTCACTGGCAAGTGACGTTGTGCTGGTGAGTGGCAGACTGGGTTTAATCGCTAGAATGGCTAATAAAATGTATCCAAAATGCGCGATTGATGAATAAGCCAAGAGGCGCAGCATATTTTTTTGTAGTAAGGCCAAAAAATTACCAATGAGCATAGATGCAGCAGCAATGATTGAGATGATTGTTATCACACCGGTTTGGTTGTGCCATTCGCCTTCACTAAATAGGCGAATTAAGACGACAAAAATAGCGGCTTTGGAAAGTGTTGCAAGCAAAGCTGTTGTAGGTAATGGCGCGCCCTCAAATAGGTCAGCAACCCACAAGTGGCAGGGAGCTAATGATAGTTTAAAAGCCACTCCCACTAATAATAAACTGATAGCGGTGCTATATATGATGTTTGAGCTATTAGCTGTTCGAGGGAAATGGTTAATAATTTCACGAATATCTAAAGTACCGCTATAAAAATAAATAATAGCCATCGCAAATAACATAAACGCTGAAGCAATGGCGGATAAAATTAGATATTTAATACCTGCTTCGAGTGCGATCTGGTCATTGTCTTTATAAGCTACCATAGGAACTAAAGATAAACTCATTAGTTCCAAGCCAAGAAAAAAACTTCCAAAGTGACTACTCGCGCAAACAACAAGGGCCCCTTGCGTAGCGAGTAGGAATAACATGTAGTATTCCTCTTTAGGGTCATTAAGATTCTGCAACCAAGGGTGTAATAAAAAGCTGAGTAGTAGGGAAACAAGAATGAGTAATGCTGAAAGCAAGGTGGTCATGCCATCAATAATGAATAGTTCATGGTGTTGTTCAACTACACCAATTTGCATAATTTGTACAATCAATGCGATGAACAAACCTAAAGATGTCATCAAACTAGTATATCGATGATCCCGTTTTATGGCGGTAAATAACATGATAACCAGCGCCGTACTACTTATAATAATCCAAGGAAGTAAAGCGTATCCTAGCGCTACATTCATTACTGGACTCCTAATGGAAAATTATTTAGCGTCTGTTGCGCCAGATCAATAAGAGGTTGAGGATGTAAGCCCATCCAAATAAGTAGGACTGCCATACTGGACATCATCAACACTTCTCGATTATCCAAGTCGATAGCGTTGCCTAGTTTTAATGGTCCGAAAAATGTCTTTTGCGCAATCACTAATGAAT
>Ga0209495_1000433_pt1 | contig 33180 bp, 31 predicted proteins | sample EN1Hudsemesocosm_FD_184629 | JGI IMG/M metagenome (GOLD analysis project Ga0209495, IMG submission 184629) | Methane-oxidizing microbial communities from mesocosms in the Hudson Canyon - EN1E Hudson Canyon (SPAdes) (version 2) | ecosystem: Environmental > Aquatic > Marine > Cold seeps | place... | reverse complement strand
GGTCACTGTATAGATGTTGTTTAAAAGTATTAAATGCCTCATCTACTGTAAGAACACCCTGAACACCCGGAACACCCGGAATACCCGGAACACCCGGAACACCCGGAACACCCGGAACACCCGGAACACCCGGAACACCGAAAAATTCTACTTGTTTTTCAGTCGGAGGAAGAAGAATTGTTTTTGACTCGTAAACAGAAGAAATACTTAGAGCATAAACAATTGCTATAACCACACTCAAAACACTAACACTAAAAATTAACCGCCAGCGTTTAACTAAAACCAGCAATAAATCCAAGAGATTAATTTCATCTTCAGCCGGGGCAAGATATTGCGGGTAAAATTGAGGCATGGGCTGCGGTGGGGTTTCTTTTTTATCGGTTGTCATAGTCATTAAATGGGTTAAATAAAAATGTAGATCATGTTTTTTTAAACAATGATACAAAACTCACCTGAGTTTGTATCCTTTTTTATAATTTCTAAATGCTTGATAAGCGCTGCGCTAAAAATGTCGCAGGATGCAATGCTTTTCTATTTGCCAACACGCCGGCCTGCGAACGGCAACTGCACCCTGCTGCGATTAAAACGGTTTCTTTTTCAAGGCCTGTTAATGCGGGCAAAAAACTGGTTTTAGCAACCTTTTCTGAGAGCTCCGGATTCTCATACCCTAGCTGACCCGCCATACCGCAGCAACCTGTCTTTAAGTGTTTAAACGTTACCCCTGGCAAGGCTTCAAATAACGTTTTAGTCGGCTCAAAGCCAACCAGTGCTTTTTGGTGACAATGGGTATGAATGGCCACCGTAACCGACTCTTTTTTCAGCGCTGCTTTAAACACATGACCCATAGCGCTGTGTGCCAACACTTTTTGGGCTAACAGTTCTTCTAACAAAAATGCACGGCTCTTTATTTGCACCGCCTGTTCTTTATCTTCAGCCTTAACTAAATCCACGGCTTCATCGCGTAAGACTAACAATTCTGAAGGCTCAATCCCTACAATTAAAAAGTCTTTAGGGTAAACCTTTATTTGGCGCAACAACTGCCTGCAGGCCACCCTTGCTTCTGCCAACAATCCTTGACTGATTAATTGCCGAGGGGAGGTTTTCATTAAAACCGGATGCACCGTCAACGATGCCGCTTTTAATACCGTTACCGCATCGTCTGCTATCTCTGGGCTTTGGACTTGGGTGAATATATCAACCAGTAAAATCACATTTTGCTCGCCACTACCCGCCTTTACCCCCTTCACTACCTCTTTTGTAAAAGGCACTGCAGCAAAGGGTGGCAGTTGGCGCTGTGGTGACACGCCGGCTATGTACTTAAAAAAAACAGTGTCTTGAAGCTTATTGGTCAGCGCTGGAAAAGCAGAACCCCACCGTAAATAGAGGGGATAAAACCGCACCATCCGGTCTTTAAACGATAAGCCATGCGCCATGCGGCGTTGGTATAAATATTCGGCTTTTAGCCGCGCCATATCAACGCTGGCAGGGCATTCGGATTGACAAGCCTTACACGACAAGCAATAGTCCATCGACTGTACTAAGGCAGGGTTTAATAATTCTTGTTTAAAATCACGCCCTGAGCGCAGTAAAAAGCGCAGTAAATTTGAGCGCCCGCGGGTGTTATAAAGCTCTTCCCTTGTCGCGTGATAAGAGGGGCAAAGCGCCCCATCACCGGCGCTTTTTCGGCAAACCGCTGCGCCATTGCATTTTTCGACCACGGCCGGCAACCCTAAATCACCAGACCAATCAAAGCCGGTTTCACCTTGCCATTGACTGTCAGACTTTGCAACCCGAAGCGGTTGGTCAATCGGCTCTTTCGTTAAAATTTTACCGGGGTTAAAAATAGACTCCGGATCAAAGGCTTTTTTGATTTCTATATGGGCCTTATAAATTTCAGCGCCGACCATCTTTTCCAAAAAAGGGCCTCGCAGGCGGCCATCGCCGTGTTCGCCTGAAAGAGAACCATTAAAGCTTTTGACTACATCAGCCACTTCATTAGCCAATGCCGTAAACAACAGCCGGTCTTCAGCTTTGGCTAAATCCAACTCGGGGCGTAAATGCAATAACCCCACCGAAGCATGCCCGTAATAGACACAATTGATCTTCTCACGCGCCATAATAGCGCTAATCGCTTTCGTATAGCTCAGTAAATCACTCGGTGCAACAGCACTATCTTCTATTACGGCCACCGGTTTTTTTCGCTGGCCAACCCCCATCAACAAGCCTAAGCCTGCTTTTCGAATCGCCCAAACTTTAGCTGCATCAGCCGTTGAAATAACAGGGTAAGCGTAGCCTAATTGCCGTTGTTTAAGATCGGCTATTAATTTTTTAAAACACATTGTAATTTCAGCATCTGAATCACCTAAAAATTCAACCGCCAAAACCGCCTCGGGCGAGCCCTCAATCCATTGCCGATTGCGCCGATGCGCAAGATGATTTTCCGTTAACGCTAATAGCCTTTTATCCATCAACTCAATCGCTGCCGGCTGATGCGTTAAAATCACCGGTGTTGCCACCATCGCTTGTTCGAGCGATGAAAAATGGATACAGCTAAGTCCTTTGGACTTGGGTATTTCAACCAGCTTAAGCGTGGCTGACAAGGTAAAAGCCAGGGTGCCTTCACTGCCGCATAAAAAAGGCGCTAAATTAAACAGCGGACCGCTCTTAACCCAGGGTTGGCCTTTCGCTAAAACATCTAACGGATAACCGGTATTACGGCGAATAATTTCAGGCTTGGGGTAACGCTTTAAAATTTGGGCCCGGTGTTGCTTAATAATTCCGGTAACGGTTCGATAGATTTCACCCTCGAGTGTTTTAAGCGCACATTTGTTACTTAATTCATCATCAGTTAACGGCCCAAACTCGACCACAGTGCCATCGCTGAGTAGCGCCTCGATGGCAATCACATGTTCTCGGGTGGTGCCGTAAATAACTGAATGACTGCCAGCGGCATTGTTGCCGATCATCCCGCCGATCATACAGCGGTTAGAGGTTGAAATTTCAGGGGCAAATTTAAGATTAAACGGTTTTAAAACCAAGTCCAGATCGCTGTGAATAACGCCCGGCTGTACCTTAATCGTATGCCCTTGGGGCTTTCCTAAAATACCAGTCAAAAATCGTGACACATCAACGATTTGACCGCCGCCGACACATTGCCCTGCAATACTGGTACCCGCTGCTCGAAAGGTCAACGGTGTGTTATTTTTGCTCGCCGCTTTGACTAAAGATACACACTCTTTGGTATTTTTAGGAAAAGCGACTGATTCTGGAAGCTCTTCATAAACCGAGGCATCGGTCGCATACAGCCTTCTTGTCGCCAGATCATTTTTAATTAACACACTCAATTTATACCACCCGCCAACTTTCCATGAGCGCTATACACGCAGCGTTTAATGCCACCGCTCTTGGCTCTGTTGCAGACTCGGTATAACAACGCAGTTCCGGCGCATTACCCGAGGGGCGAAAATGAACAATATCGCCGGACTCAAACGTTAACCGTACGCCATCGGTCGTATTAAGCGCTACGGGAACACCTGCCAACGCACCGACTAATTGCTCAGCCCGCTCTAGGCTCTCTTCTAACGGTAAGGTTAAAAAAGGGCTTAAAATTTGTTCGCTGCGTTCGGTGGGAAAATCTTTTAACCGATTACTGATGGTATAGCGCTCCGGCAAGCTTTTAAGTAGCGCACTAAGGGTCAGCCCGCGCTCTTTAGCGAGCATTAAAATCGCTAACGGTACAATGGCTGCATCGCGCGTTGGAAGGGGTGCTAATCGCCGCCCACCCTTAACGATTTCAGAACCCACTAAAACGCCGCCATTAGCTTCATACCCGATAACGCTCTGATATTCAGCCTCCGCCTCGACCATACTGGCGATAACAAAGGGCGAACCTATCTGTGTACGTTGTGTGTAGTTAAACCAGTTCGATAACTCTAATGCCGAATTACAATTAACCGGTGTGATAACGGCATCGGCCGCTAAATACTGAGCGCAAAGAATCCCTGCCACATCACCTCTAAGCCAAAGCCCTTTTTCATCACTGATTAACGGCCGGTCGCCATCGCCATCGGTGGAAATAATACAATCAAAGCCATGTTCCTTGGACCACTGCGCGGCCAATACAACATCTTCAGGGCGAATCGCTTCGGTATCCACCGAGATAAAGGCATCAGTTCGGCCAAGGCGCATAACCTTAGCCCCTAACCCGGTTAAAATTTCATACAAGCAGTCTCGCGACACCGAGGAGTGTTCATACAAACCAATAGATAAACCCGTAAGTGCTTTAGGCGGGAGAAAATCAATATAGCGCTGAATATAGCGCTGATTTGCTGTGCTATTCACTGCCGGTAAATCAGCTAATACCGGTAAAACCCCGGCCGGGGTAAATTTGTCTTCTGGGTAAGTAACCACCTGACTTCTAATCCCGGCCTCATCTTCTTTTAAGATCTCGCCGTTGGCAGTATTAAACTTAATACCGTTCCTGTCTTCTGGGATATGACTGCCGGTCACCATCATGGTGGCTATGCCTTCCTCTAAGCCATAAAGCGCAATTGCAGGTGAGGGAATGGTGCCTAAATTAACCGGCACATAGCCTTGATCAACAATGGCTTGTGATAATACCTTCATAATACGACCGGTACTGGAACGAAGATCGCCGGCGATAGCGATGGTATCGCCTTTTTTTATTTGTTGGTTGTCTTGTAAATACTGAATAAAGCCGGCGGCATAAACCCAACACACTTCATCGGTCATATCGACAACGCGGCCCCTAACACCGCTGGTACCAAAATGAACGCCGCTTTGTACCATAAGCGCTGCAATACCCATCGTTTTATTGTCCACACACACTCCTGACTTAACCTTACTTAACTGAATCGTTTCGATGACCTTTTAGCTTAGTCGCCATAAAGTAGAATAGAAATTTTAAGGGACTTTAGCGCCGCGGCCAATGCCATAATAAGTAATTCCTAAGCGCTCCATTAATGCAGGATCATATAAATTTCTCCCGTCAAAGATCACCGGTTGTTTAAGTTCGGCCTTAATAACCTCAAAATTCGGGGTCCAAAAGGTTTTCCATTCGGTCATTACCGCTAAAGCATCGGCTTCTTTAAGACAACCTTCCGGATTTTCACAAAAGACTAAATTTGTACGCTTGCCAAAGTAGGCTTTAGCTTTTACCATTGCAGCAGGATCATACACACGAACCGTACAGCCTTGGTCAAGCAATAAACTCACTAAAAAAATGGCCGGACTATTTTTAATCCCTTCCGAATTAGGTTTATAAGACAGCCCCCATACCGCAAAGGTACGTCCTTTTAAGTTCATATTAAAATGACGCCAGGCTTTTCTGAAAACCACTTCTCGTTGGCTACTATTAATATCGAGTACTGCTTCTAACAATCGCCCTTCACAGCCTGCCTCTTGAATAGTTCTGGAAAAAGTTGCTACATCATCGGCAAAATTGGGCCCACCAAAACCTGCACCGGGGTAAAGGTATTCATAACCAATACGAGAATCTGACCCTAAGCCCAAACGCACTTCTTCAACATCAGCGCCAAAATACTCGGCCACTTCAGCCACTTCGTTCATAAAACTAATCCGTGCAGCCAGCATGGCATTGACACTGTATTTTGTCAGTTCAGCCGATCGCGGCGACATCACCATCACTCCATCACGTTGCCGGTTAAAAGGGCTGTATAAATCACGGAGCTGGGAAATGGCCCGCTGATCGGTACTGCCTAAAATAATCCGGTCAGGACGGGTAAAATCGGCAATGAGCCGGCCTTCCACTCGAAAATCAGGCTCCACCACTAAAGCACACTGATAGGCAGCCTTTCTTTTAGTTAACTGATTAAGAACTTCTGCTTGTAGCTTTTCTGAACACCCTATAGGAAAGAGTGAACGGTTTACCAAGACCTTATCACCGGTCATAACGCGGCCTAAAACGCCCGCTATTTTTTCGGCTAAAGGGAGTTCATTAGCACTTAACTGTAAATATTGAAAGTAACCTTCTATGGCTCCTTTTTCAATATCCCCGCTAACAACCAAGCGCCCTGCTTTAATATTTAAATTAACTAAGGCTAATAACCCAGGTTCCGCTGTAATCCAGGGATAATGACTCAGCAGATCGCCCTGCGATGGATCGAAACCTTCACCGATGAGTAAGATTTGGTTGCCATTATCGGCTAGACAGGCGGCCGTCACAAAGGCTGAAAGACTTTGCCCATAAACCGTACATTTAAAAACCATACACTCGTTATTTTCTTGTTAATTGATTGGCGATCAGGTTAGCACAGTTGTTGAACTATTCTGATATAAAAATGCACTGCAAATAACAAACAAATAAGTACTGTTATGCCCTAACAGATAGGATTCAGCCAACAGGGTAATAAAAAATAGCTCTTAGTTTTTTTCACTCAAATTAAGCAAACAACACGTTTTATTTCTTTTCTTCTGTGCTTGTCAAAACGCCCTACCGTTTACGGGCAAGTGTGCCAATAGCCTCTAAATACTTATCGATTACAATATTCTCATCAAATTGCAGTTCCATTTTCTTACGACCAGCAGCCCCCATAGCCGCTCTTTCGCTTAACGATAGTTCAATCATACGTAGCATTGTTGCGGCCAAATCTTCTGCGTCACGCACTTTACACAAAAAGCCATTAACATCGTCATCAACCACCTCTCGGCAGCCTACCGCATCGGTGGTAATAATCGGCTTACCCATAGCCGCGGCTTCTAATAAAGTGCGAGGAGTACCCTCTCGGTAAGATGGTAGAACGATACAATCAGCCTCTGCAATCTCAACACGCACATCATCACTCACACCCAGATAGAGCACATTCCCCTGCGCCACCCAAGCATCTATTTCTGCTCGAGAAATCGCTGCGGGGTTGAGGGCATCAACAAAACCCAACAAACAACATTGTGCCTGTGGGTAATGCGCACGTATAATTTTTGCCGCTGCCACATACTCACCAACCCCCTTATCCTTTAGCATTCGGGCAATCAGAATAAAGCGAAAATTGTTCCCGCTATTTCGAGCAGAATACGGCACCCCATATTTTTCAACAGTGCAAATAAAGCGCGTCAAATCAATGCCTGAACCAGGCAGCAAGTCAGAAACCTCAGTTTTAACCATCTTCATATTAATAAACAAAGATCGATCATCATTATTTTGAAAAAATACCTTAGCAGAACGGCTCAAAGCGACTCTATAGAGGCCACGCACCAAGCGTACCAACCAACCATCTTGAATAAACACGGCACCCAGCCCTGCAATGTTATTTACCACCGGAATACCTAGGAGACTAGCTGCTAATGAACCATAGATATTGGGTTTTGCGGTGTACCCAAGAAACACATCAGGCCGCTCACGGTGCAAGAGTTTTAAAAACCGAAAAAACAACAACAAATCACGCCCCGGGTGAGTACCTTGATTATCCATCGGCAGCGCAATAAAACGACAACCCAAACCAGCCAAACGTTCCGAATAAGCATCATCTGGCGCTACCGCCACCACCTCATAGCCTTGTGCCACTAAAGCGCGGATTAACCCCGCACGAAAGTTAACTAGGTTCCAAGCGGTGTTCAGAGCAATCAAAATTCTTGGTTTCACCAATATTAACCCCAGTTAAAATATTTCAAGTGTAGTTGTTTGCCATAAAGTTTTGTGTATCGCACAAGCAATGGATTACTTAGAAAAAAGATAATTAAGCCTCGGGCTTAGGGTTACTATAGCCGTCTCTATGAAAGTTCCCTTAGCCCACTGAACCCAATGCCTCATTTCCAGCGGTCTATCCTTAATTAAGCTTTCAACAGCCGCGCGGTTACCCCGACTTAAGGTATTTCTCTCGCTGTCATAAATATAGATATTGCGAGTTAATGGGTATCGGCTACCAGACTTAGTATCCACCAACACATCGCCGTCAAGACTAATTGTTTGTGTTATTGCCACAGCATGCTCTACTGTAGAAAAATCTCTGAATATTGAATTTACCACCCAAGGCATACTAAAAAACTCACTATGTGAATATGGTCCAAGTTTATTGTAGATATTACCCGTAACAACCAGCATATCGTTTTTTTTCAGGGCTCGTAGCCCGTCATGGTTACGAATGTTATGCAAAATTCTTAGTTGATCATGATTCCATGCTTTCCAGTGATCAGATAGCCCAAAGACTGGCAATACAAATGTCAACCAGAGCACAAGCAATGTTTTTCGGTTAATAGGTAATGATGCCAAAAACACAGCAGCAAGTAACGAACCATAAACAAGGCTGCGATTTGCCAAATTAAAAGGGGATGGCACGTAAAGACCTGTTAAGGCATACATCGCCATCGATAGAACCAATACTGAAAAAGCACCTATTAATAAATCGTTCATCTTACTGCGATCAACCTTAAGTCCACCCTCAGGATTTCGCTGAGCCACATAACGCCAAGCAAAGATAAGAATACCCATAGCAAAAAAAAGTGACCATAAACTAATAGATGTAGCCGCATAATAAAGTTTAATGAAGGCCGAAGGCCCTACAAAGGAATCGATAGTTCCAGCTACCTGCATAACCATTCCCTTAATGAAAAGGAATACATCTAACCCAGAATTTATGCGCTTCTCTGCCAACGGAAAAAAAAATTTTATACTGAAATAATAAATCACATATAGCAAGCCCGGCGTAATGAATAGCAACCCTTTGCGATACTCCCTGCGCGCAAACCAGATTACCCCTAAGCCAAACGTATAAGGGGGAGATAAATATTCAGAGAAAGCGCCCAACAACCCCACCGTAAACCCCAATTTAAATTTATCAATCGAAAAAAGATAAAATGAAAACATAATAACAGTAGGCCAAAAAACATAAGGCGCGGTCATGTACCAATAGGTAGTAGTTTCATGCAGAGGGGAAAGTATAAAAAGGACGGCTGCTACAAGGGCACGTCCTGAGCTTAAAAATACTGAAAAAAAACGCCAGCCCATGTACACACCAGCCCAATGGCTCAGCCACTTTATAAGATCATAACCCCACTGATAGTCATACCCTAAAACAGGATAAGCCAACCAAAAAGTATAATAATCAAGCAACCCAAAAATTCTTAAACCCACATTTTCTAGAGTAAACACTAAGAAATCAGATAAGGATTGATGCGTTATCTCACTATAATCATCGCCGTGCAAACCTGTACCAAATACCAAGTAAAGCAGAATTGCACCAATCAGAATAAAGGCCCATGACAAAGAGCTATACTTAAGATTTCTGTGAATCAATCACACTCCTTCAATAAATAATTTTTCATTTTCCCTATTACGGATTCCATATCATTTTCCAAGCCCGACCACAGTGGCAATCGCACTAACCGTTCTGCTAAATCAGTGGTCACTGGCAACTCGCCCTCCACCCGCCCGCAAAGCAATCCCTGCGGTGAAGAATGCAGTGGCACATAATGAAATACGCAGTTGATATCCTGTTGCTTCATCGCATTAATAAATGCGGAACGATCTGCCCGGTTATGCATCAGCAGGTAATACATATGAGCATTATGATCACACTCATTAAGAATAATGGGGCAGCGTAATCGATCAGACTGCTCCAATGCTTTGAAAGTGGCATGGTAGCGATTCCAGATAACTAACCGCTGAGCGGTAATACTATCAGCCTCTTCCAGTTGTGCCCATAAAAAGGCAGCGATAATTTCCCCAGGCAGGTAAGATGAGCCTATATCTAACCAGGTATATTTATTCACCTGACCACGAAAGAACTTGCTACGGTTAGTGCCTTTTTCTCGCACAATCTCTGCACGCTCGAGTAAGTCTAGGTCGTTAATCAGCAAGGCACCACCTTCACCAGAAGTAATATTTTTAGTTTCATGAAACGAATAACAGCCCAAATGACCGATAGAGCCCAGTGCTCTGCCCTTGTAACTAGCCAACATGCCTTGCGCGGCATCCTCAATTACCAACAAATTATGCCTACTAGCGATATCCATGATGACATCCATCTCACACGCTACACCAGCGTAATGCACCGGCACGATAGCTTTTGTCTTTGCGGTAATGGCTGCTTCAATGAGCGTCTCGTCAATATTCAGCGTATCTGGACGAATATCAACAAATACCGGCACGCCACCTCGCAGTACAAAAGCATTAGCGGTCGAGACGAAAGTGTAAGACGGCATGATTACTTCATCACCTGGCTGAATATCTGCAAGGATGGCTGCTATTTCAAGCGCGGCGGTACAAGAATGTGTAAGTAAAGCCTTATAGCACCCATTGCGCCGCTCCAACCAATTACTGCAAAGCTTACTGAATTCCCCATCACCCGCCAGTTGTCCCTGAGCACATGCTTCTGCAATATAAAATTGCTCTCTACCTGTTAGGTAAGGCTTATTAAAAGGTATCATTCAAATCAACACTTCCTAGCAAGAATAAATTGAGAACCACCAATCGAAAATGGTAACCCTACCTTGATCAACGTACGCTCACGTCACATACCTCAAAATCTTATTGATTACAGGGTGGATACTTAGCTCATCAAAACCATTTAAATCAGACTTCTTACGTACACGAGACCAAAAGTGTGCCAACTCTAACTTATTAGAGTTTTGAAAAACACTCCGATTTAAAGCCGCCGCCAGCATTTGCCTTCGTGGGGGGAGTATGCTGTTATTTTATTTTGTAATAAAACCACAATTAATACAGCACTGCCTATCAAATGCGTATATTACTTTACAGGATGGGCAACAAATTATAATCTTTCCAGGAATCTTAATGTCCATTTAATTTCGTCGAATATCTACAATAATGTCTTTACCAATCAATCTGTAAGAAATGTTCCATCTCCCACTTGATATCTTTTCAAGTTCATCAATCAATTTTTTTTCATTAAACCTAAAAACCTCTTCTCCATTCCCAGCATTAGCTGATTTTCTAGCTATATAACCGAAAATATCATTCCGAGAAGCCCAATTCTTAATGGGCTCTGAAATAATAAATCTAGGACAAGACTCCATTATTTCATTAACCAACTCATCAAGCATGTCATGAAAGTGATAAAGAGAACCCATCATAATTGTTACATCACCAATTGGAATGGAGGGTGAATTACGCAAATTAACCAAGTTAACGCAATACCCCTTCTGGCTTGCTACGGAAATAAAATGAGGATTAATATCGAATCCAATATAATCAACCCTATGCTCTTTACACCACTTGGCAATATAAATATCCCCAAAACACAATTCAATAATTTTTTTCTCCACTTTAAAATCAATCAAAGAGGTGATTCTTTTGAATCTCAATTTATAGCGCCCTAAATACAAAACATTTAATATCAAACGATATGCAAATATATGGCGATAAACAAAGCTGTATTTCGATGTTGAGAGAAAGTCATGCATGTTATGAAAATTAAATAGTGTTTTGTCAAGGACAAAAACACATCTTTAAAATATGTCCGTAAAAATCATGAATTGCTATTATTGGTTATAAGCAACATTACCCCTGAACAGATTAGAAAATAAGATACCATCTTTACGTTAGTCATAGATTCGTTAAAAATATACCACCCAATTACACTGCTCAGCACTAACCCTAAAGTATTGGAAAAAACCAGAACAGTGTAATCAATTCTGGATGCAGCGATGATCCACAAGATAAATGCAACACAATAAATGGCAACAGAAAAATACAACCTTGGGTCAGCAGCTATCCTTGTAATTTCGCCACGCGACCCAACCGAAATAATTTTAAACAAAACCAAACATCCTGAAGTAAGCACTATTGAAGTGAGAAGCATAATGTGATATTTAGTCAAATGTAGTTCTCCTCACAATGAACTGTGGTTTTTTATTTGTAACCAAATAAAGTCTACCTACATACTCCCCAATAACGCCAAGTGACATTAAGATAGCACCCCCTATCGTTAATTGTAACACCACCAAAGTTGTCCATCCCTCAACAATATTACCATTAAAATAAATTATAATATAATACCCGGCAAAAATAAGCCCCGTTATAGAAATTATAAAGCCTATTAAGGATGCGAGGCGTAATGGCAAAATAGAAAATCCTGTCATATGTTTAAGGAATACTGATATCGACTTTCTCATATTGTAATTGCCCGCTAATGAGTGACGTTCGTAGTGCCTTACTTTTATTTGGGTTATTGAATTAGTAACTCGGAAGATTAAGCCATCGATGTACGGATAGGAATTCTCGTACTCAAGCATTGAATCGATTATTACTCGATTAACCATTTTAAAGGGAGATAAATAAATATCTCTAGGTTTGCCAAGTAACAACCCTGCTTGCAAATTATTAACAAAACTTCCAAAATTTTTCCAATAAGCCTGCCTCTTATCTTGACTGTAGTCGGCATAACAAACGTCATAGCCCTCTTCACATTTTAATAATAGCTTTGGAATGTCGTATGGAGAATGCTGCAAGTCATCGTCCATAACAACTACATATTCACCAGTAGCATAATTTAACCCAGCCATTATCGCATTGTCTTGCCCATAATTCTGGGTAAGACAAACCCCACGAAGTTCTGAACATTTCTTACTTAAAGAATTAATGGTAGCCCAGCTATTATCCGAACTACCATCATTAACAAGAATAATCTCAAATGGCACCCCTATCATTGCATCGTGAGTTACTTGAAGCAATTCTGGCAAGATTTGTTCACTGTTATAAACAGGAACCACGATACTTACTTTGATTGCTATCGACTCTGTTAAAGATATCATTCTATTCCCCAGTCTTTAATTTGCAATAAAATCATTACTCTTCCTTCATAGTTATTTAAACCATATCAAATGGGATCAATGCAGGCATCGAGGTTTAAATGGCATACCAATATTACGTAAGGTTTCAAAACCGCCCTTCTCGTATTCCTCATCACGATGCTGGACAGGTACGGGTAGCGCGAAACCATCACGAAAAATAAATTGATCAGTCACGTTTACGCTGAGGCAGCGTAAACACGAAAGCTTTCACTAAATCGACCAAAAAACAGAGGCTGCCAATCGCGATAAAACGAAAAGGGAATAGCCTTGAAAAACTAATTCCACGCCGCCAGGGCAACAAGATTCCCCGCGTGGCAATATAAGCCAAAGGCGGTAAGATTGTCACTATCTTAGTTATATGACCGATGTATAATGACGAATCCATACGCCAATCAGCAATTAGGTGATTCCAGTTAAATGCAATAAACATGAGCAGTGGGTATAAAAAAAACCATATAAACATCTTCTGGGGGTATAAATGCGGCAAATTACGCGATACGGAGTAATTGCGATGCCACTTTTTTAGTAGCTCATTTAAATCCATGCCAATTAGTCCAACATAATCAATCAAGATACTCTGCGGATAATAGCAAGGGATATGGAGCAAATTTAGCCTTAGCATCCACTCGGTATCCTCCCCCGCTCTCACCCCATCAATAAACTGACCAGCCTTAACGAAGGCCTCTCGTCTAAAAACAGACCCCGGCAAGGTCTTACGTGGCAAGATGCCATAAAAAGCATCGCGAACCAACATTTCAAACGAAGTCTCCGCACTGAAACCACAGCCCCCAAAAACGCCAGCAATATCTTCTTTTTCAAGCAGAGTTACAGATGCCTCAAGCCAGTTGGGCCGCGGAAGCGTTTGCACATCAATAAAAGCAACTAGCTCTCCATTGCACAGATTCAAACCAATGTTCCTTGCTTGGCCTGGGAATGCCTGCGCTCGAGACTCATAGAACAATTCAATGCCACTAGCCTCACACAATGCAGCGACTTCCACAGGACATGTGCCACACGAGCCTGACGAATCAATGATGATGATTTCAGCAGGTTTAATTGTCTGACAATAAACTGCATCAATAATTTTCAGCAAATCATGATAATCATGATTGCTGGGAATGATAACTGAAATATTAGCAATGGTTGTCATAAGTCAAATAAAACAGGAAAGATGCCTCTGTGTGAATACTGCAGTCAACAAATGAAAGAGTATACTTTATTGGGTATCCTCATGGTGATTATAGTCACGCCGCTACCACCTTAATATTGAGCCGTAAAGTATATCAAAATCATTATTAGCACTACGCAATTTTCTTAAGGTTCGAGCCATCTCAACAGGATCGAACCTATGTATGCTAAGATCGCTTCTCCTCTTTTTCCAACTCTTTCAACAGATAGTATTTGTCGTTCAGGTTTGATTTAAATTTTATAGATAGACTGAAGTGATGCTTGCTGCGCCGGCGCAAATAACCGTCAAATGACACCCACAAGTTTCATGCGAACCTTCTAGATAGCATATTACACACTAAAAAATAGATAGATTTAACACGAAAAACAAAAGCAATAGGGCTGAGCAATGCAATCCACAAGTTACTTTGTGCTTTAGTTCGATCACCATACTGCTGAGCAATCCGGCCAATCTGATAAGCTAGAAAACCTTCAGCCTGACGACGTTCAGAATCATTCAACTCCCCCAGATATCGATCATACAACGCCGACCTTCGCGAGCACAGATCAAGTGATGCTGCAGAAATATTGCCGCCCCCAATCCAACAGTAACCAAGGCATTTTGGAATACGCACAAACTTTTCAGTCAACCGTGACAATCTAATCCAAGTATCATAGTCTTCTACAGAAATAAGCTCGCGTTTTTCAGAAACTGGCCCTGCCTGAATAAGAAGATCTCTTCGCACCACAACGCTTGAATTTGGCACTGACACCCCCGCACACAATAATGCTTGAAACATTGGATGTATCGGTTCATTTGAAAAAGTACGTTCTTTAAAAACAGTTTGATCAATAACTCGCACTAAATATAGGTCATGGTAGATAATATCTGCACCCGCATTAAGTGCGGTAAAACTAAACTCAAGCTTATTTGGTGCCCACCAGTCATCTGAATCCAAAAATGCTACCCACTCACCTTTGGCAAGTGCTATACCCCTGTTGCGCGGCCTAGCAGGTCCGCCAAAGTTTTTATCCCACCTGTACGTGATACGTGGGTCAGCGAATGAAGCGACCACCTCAGCAGTATTATCTGTTGAACCGTCGTCCATTACCAATATCTCAAAATTATCATATGACTGGGCAAGCACTGAATCTAGCGATCGTTGAAGACTGCTGGCTCGGTTATAAGTAGGTATAACAACTGAAAAAAGTGGTTTCATTTATGTAGCCTTCAATATTTTCATACAGGACTCCTAGTTTCTGATTTTACACGTTGTTTGTCTTGGTGCTTTACCATTCCGTTAACAATTTCAGCCAACGGCGCAACTCAGGATCAAGCGTAAAAAATTCGCAGGGATCATTTGATATGCGTGGAGCTTAATCTCATGAACCACTTTTTTCAATGAATCATCATCACGAATATCCAGACAACGATCATCTATCCGAATTACAAGATTTGCCGCATTAAAATGAGAAGGCTCTGAGGGAATATCTATAGAGATACCTGCTACTTTTGTTCCTAGCTATTTTAGCCAAAGTGAAAGCCATACACCTTTAAAGCCAGTATGACCTGTAATTAGCACTTTTTTACCCTTAAATACTTGAAACATATTCATTATTTACTTTCCCATCAATTTTCTATAAACCCAATACGTATTTTGAGTCTCAGTTTCAATAATATGACACGAACGCAGAACGAATCAAAATCATCGAAACCTGTATATTGCTCAAATAACACAAGATAAAAGTCATTGTAGGATGTTGACCCAGAAAACTCTGTACTTTATACACCTGAAAACTTAACCCCTTGCTATTCTGTTTGCCGAAATTTCTTCATTTTTAAAACCTCGCTTCCAATTACCTTGAATTAATTAATAATTGTTTCCATCTAGGCAAACTAGGATCAAGATAAAAATAGTCTTTACCCGGCCCATCAATTCTTTTAATTTCACCAATATTATTCACAGCAGAAGCTAATTCCTTAGATGAACTCACAAATAAAACACCTTTAACTCCCTTTAATGGACTCAAATTCAAACCTTTAGGATCAAGAGCTGTTATAACTATCTTGCCTGCACAATATGCATCTACAGATGATGAAGTAGAACAACTAGTAAATACCATTGAACAATGATCAATCAACTCTGGAATTGGCTTGTTTATCACCATCAAATCTAATTCGGGGTAATCCTCTACTAAAATCGGACACGCGGGGTGTGGTTTAACGATATATTTCACTTTAACATCAATGTATTGTCTTGCCTTTTGCAACAATTCCATCTGTTGAGTAGTATTTTCCTTGAGATAATCGCCGAAAATAAGCAGCGTATTTTGGCCTTTTAGACTAATCCCTGAATCGTATTGGCGCTTAACCCTTCGGTACAAATGTAGATACCGTAACGCTTCAACCTCAACTAACCGATCTCTGGGATAACCAGCCTCCAAATACATCTTCTTACTGATTCCACCAATCATAGCACCGTAATCTGGTAGAGGCAGAGCACAGCTCTCAGATGATAGATAATTGCGCGGATCAAAATAACTTCTGAGATCCCAAAACTTAGATGGTGTGTGGGGTATGCCAATTAATAAATCCGCATGACCCGATACTCTCCATGAGTAAATAAATCCAAACTCCCACCCTTGGTTTTCCTGAAGGTAAACACCTTTATCTTGGCGTGGGAGTAGAGACATCGCTCTCTCAAACAAGTTCAAGAACAGCAAATTACTCATTGCGGTTGGTCCAGTCATCGAATTCAAAAAATCATTTTCTAACAACGACCAATAAATCCCACCCTCATTTTGCAAAGCAATCCTTAACGATCTAGTCGACCTGAGTAGAAGATACCAATCACGTAACACTGAATAAACCACTCCAATACTAAGAAACGAGTGTAATGTCACATGAACCTGACTACTCGCAGACGATTGGTTAAACGTCTTAACCGTATATCCCGCACCTCTTGCCCTTGGTAAAAGAGCATCCTCCACATAAATATGCAACCAATTAGATTCAACCTGATTTTCTTCCAAAAAATGCGGCAATGCTGTCCAATAACGACTCTCAAAACGCCCACTTTTAGTAGCGTCTGGAACCAAATTAAAAAGATAAGAAATAAAAGTTATCTTGGCTTTCGTTTTTTTCCACTCACCAACTCCAACCCCTTTCAAAGACCAACGTGAAATTAAATGTCGTGATAACCACACAAATGCTCGAAGAGAATACGGCAGATAATTATAGATGCGCCGTTTTAGACTTTCTTTTGTTTTCTGTTTATTAGCCTTTCGCCACTCAAAACCAACATTTATCTCATCCGCCAGAAGACGCATGGCCTTAGCCAATTGTACATTTGATGAAACAAGCGAAATGCTTTTGTAACTCCTACCTTCAAACCATTTTTTAAATGCCATTAACTTAATAACATTGTCTATCTGAGGTGATTTTGCAAAATTACACTTCTCAGTGAGAAGCGTCATCCACCAATAACTAAAGCTAGGTCTAATCTCAAGATGCTCAACCAGACGTTTTCCATTAACGTTTGATTCACCAAATCTAAAAATTAATGCCAGAAACTGAGACCTTAGTTGTTCAGCATTTTCTTCAACGAGTTGAGGAATAGAGTAAACCCCATCAATTTCGGATGAATGGTAACTCAGCCAACAAACCACATCCCCATGTTTTGTTTGTAGTTGCTTGTCAGCATCCCATACTAGCAATTCACTATTTTCCGTAGTTATCATCTTCAACCGACTAGTAAGTAATTGATGAAATCATGAAATCCATTACATATATTTTAGAAACCACGGATCAGTAATAATCTTTTCTCGTACGTATTCAAGATCACTTGCTGTGTCGACACTAATAGCATCACTTTCCACATAAACAGCGCGAATACGACACCCTCTCTCAAGAATACGCAGGTATTCGTTAAACTCAATTTTCTCAAGAACACCCTTATCCCATTCCGCATACTGCAAGAGGAATTCTTTACGAAACGGCACAACATTAATCATCTCCAACTGCCTCGAACTTGATGCTTCATACTCATCAACACCCGTCATGACTATTTTTTCTATTTCAAGCTTACCTACAAAATATCATTAATGTGACCACCCTTAGAGAGGGTAATCAATGACCATTTAAGTGGAAGGTTAATTTAGTGAATCGCCATGACGTCTCAAGACACTTTTCAATTCTACCTTTTATATTTTTACTTATTAAGAAATTCTTCGACCTTCTGGACATCTGACGGGACATCAACTGCAATAGAATTTGAATCCGTTTCGGACATTTTTAGCCTAAAGCCTAGGTCAACATAACGTAGCATCTCAACATCTTCATACTGTTCATTTATAGTTTTACTATAATCAGAAAAAATACCTAAAGCATTTTTTGTAAAACCATAAACGGGTATTTGTTGTTTATACACTGATTTCATTTTTGAATTTGAGAATGGTACAGGCAGTCTAGACATATACATCAACTCATCTTTTTCATTTACTATGACTTTTATAATAGTATTATTATTAATTTCTTCTTGTTTTGTAATAACCTTATATAAATTATATGCTATATACTTATCACCGTACTGTTCATATTCATCTATTAGTTGATCAATAACGTTTGGGTCAATAACTGGTTCATCACCTTGTATGTTTATATAAAAATCATAATCAAATTTATTTGATACTTCTGCAACCCTATCTGTACCTGTAAGACATTCACATGATGTCATAACCACGGGAATATGTTCGGTTTCACAAAAATCAACTATGCGCTGATCTTCAGTTGCAACAATAACTTTATCTAAACGATTTGACTTCATCGCTTGCTGATAAGTTCTTTTTATCATAGGTACACCATTTATTTTTATCAATGGCTTACCCTCAAATCTAGAAGATTCATACCTAGCAGGAATGATTCCCATAACAGAAATGTCATCTTTCATACTACTACCTTATACGCACCCATATTACCCAGCACTCCAACCCCCGTCGACACTAATAACTTCACCAGTAACATAGTCAGATAACCCTGAAGCTAAATAGATGCATGCATTTGCGATATCCTCTGACTTACCCCACTTTTTCATTGGTATACGTTCAATTGTAAATTTATATAGTTCCTTTTTCTTTTTAAAATTATCTGCATACGATGTCTCACAAAATCCTGGGGCTAAGGCATTTACATTGATATTGTATTCAGCCCATTCAAGGGCTAGTGATTTAGTTAAACTAATAATGCCTCCCTTTGATGCAGCATAACCCGTTAATTCTGGCAAACCAAGCGTACCAACAATTGATGCCATATTTATAATACGACCATAATTTTGATCTATCATGTGACGCCCAACTTCATTACAAAATAAAAAAACACTACCTAAATTTACATTTATGATATTTTGCCATTCATCATATGTGATTTTAATAAATTCCTTTCTAAAACGTATCCCTGCATTATTAATAAGAATATCAATTCTTTTATATTTAGAAAATACATTTTCTACAAACTTCTTAACAGTCTCAGGGTCTGAAGCATCCCCTGTCATAAAATAGAAGTAATCTTCATCAAGTGACAACTTACTTTTTAATGCTAGAAGATCAGTTTCATTTCTACTTATGACCGCAAGCTTGCAGCCTAAAGCTGCAAAAGTGCTTGCAACCTCAAATCCTATTCCTTTGCCAGCGCCCGTTACTATAACAACCTTATCCTTTAACTGAAGCCTGTCTTGTAATAATTTCATTTCACACAACTATCCTATCGAAAGCATCTTCTACAACAGAGAAAGGGACGTCATGATAAACAGTTGCCTTTCCAATCTTATTGGCCAATATAACTCTTAACTTGTTATCTTTTCTTTTTTTATCCTTTTTTACATTTTTCACACAAATCTTAAGTAATTTTTCTCTCTTAATACCAAGCAAACTAGAGTCTACCAATGTAGGGAGCCCATAAGCTTTAAATATACTCTCAATCAGTAATGTCGTAGAATTTTTAAATCCTATATGCTGCTCTGCAATATAGAGTGCTGCCATAATGCCTATTGATACACCTTCACCATGCCTATATGATTCACATCCATTTATAACCGTTGACACTTCAATCGCATGTCCTAATGTATGACCAAAATTCAACAATAATCTTTTACCACTTTCGTGCACATCACCTTTCACATGGTTAATCTTTATATCAATAGACCTACCTATAAGTTTTGTTACGTCTAATTCATTTCTTGTTAATATTTTCTCAGAACTGCACTCCAAGTAATTAAAAAAATCTATATCATTAATTATTGCTACTTTAATAACTTCTGCAATACCAGAGCGGTAATCTCTTTCAGGCAATGTATCAATAAAATCCAAATCAATGATATTTAGTACTGGATGGTAATAGTTTCCTATAGCATTGATGGTATCTCTAAAATTAATTGCAACTTTACCCCCGATACTGCTATCTACCATCGCCATTAAAGTAGTAGGAACATGAATAAGATTCATCCCTCTATACCAAGTACTGGCTATAAAACCAGCAAGATCCCCAATAACACCGCCCCCAATTGCTATAATTGTTGAGTCACGGGCAAAATCATTTTCTTCGAGAACACCATAAATTTTTAATATTTCATTAAAGTTTTTGTTATTTTTTCCTCCATTAAATGAATAGTTAAAAACATTATAATCAGCATTAAATAGCTGTTTCTTTAAAGCTGAAACAACCCCCTCCTCAAAGAAAGTATCTGAAACAATTAATACTTTTTTATCCTTTGTATTTTTATTTAAATATCCAATAATTGTGTTTACAATATTCCTACCTATAATGACTTCATAGCCATTCACACCAAAGGGCACTTCTACTTTAGAACTCATATCGTATTGTACATTCCAGAGTTAACTATTAATTCCGCTATATCTAAATCTTCTTTTGTATTAACATCGAACCCTTCAAAATGATCAATGAACTTAATAAAAGGCTTTTTACCAATTCTTCTTTCAAATTTGTCAAACATTCTTCGGCTAAAAACATACAATGAAGCTTGCTCAAAAATAACAGGTTCAACCTGACTTAATGTTGGTACTTTTTTATCTTGTGCATAATTGAGTGGAACGCCTTTATACCAAGCCAGTTTTTGAAACTTATAACCAGTAAATGCTGAATCATACTCACCTGATACTACTTTACTTACACATTCAGTAATAGTTTTAGGGTTTAAAAATGGACTGTTGGGATGTAGTAGTGCAATTACATCTGCATCTGAATCTTGAAGGAATTGCTTAATTATTTGCTCAATAGTCACCCCATTATCATCAAGCCACTTTGGTCTTGTTAAAAATTGATATTTTAAATCATTTTCAATATACCTTTTTATATCGCTTGATGATGAGTAGATAACAACATCATCAATGTTACTCGTACCATCCAATTTTTCAATACTATAATTAATGAGATACCTGCCGCCGACTTTCATTATATTTCGAGACATTTTATTATTCTCATTGCCAATGTACTGTGACCAGTATGGTATTAAACTGACAACTTTCATTCTTCCACCTTAATAAAATCATTGAATTTCTGATACTGAGCGAGCAACCCACATTTTTACTGCATATAAATATTGCCTAGCCCAAGAAGCAAATCACCCTTTACGCCTTTATCGCTATATTGCACCTAACCCAATTAGAGCACAGGAGTAAATAAGCCAGCCGTCAGGTGACCCAATAAAGGCTTGAGGAAAAGTAAAAAGATGATTTAAATTTACTCAGACCCCAGTTCACAGTATCACACGCAAAACCATCGATAATGAACGTGACGAACCAATTGCATTACTTATCCATCAATGCATCATGAGCACACTTCTCAAATACATAATTATAGGTTCCAGAAAAATCTCCTGTTCCTGAAAATAAATCAGAGTGTTTTTTATGCTTAAAAACGAAATCAAATTGTTTCATGTGTTTTTGAATGGAATCATATACAGCATATGAAAACTTCTCAACCATAATTATTACCCATGATAAACGTCAAAAAAACAATCTTTATAATTAAATATAATAGGTCTTAAAAGCAAACATCTCGAGAGAATCGAAATATCCTCCTTACCACTCACATCAATTAATATTGAACACCCTTCTTCTAACCTATATCTATTATTTCCTATTGAAAAATTTAATTTCGTAGCTGTCGGATTTACAAAAAATAGTTCAGTTTTTTTAAATTCCACAAATGAATTTTGTATCCTGTATAAATTTTTAAAGAATGAACTTTTAATCATGCCAGAACCTCCATGCTTACCATCTAAACTTTGATATCTTACATAGGTGTTTCCATGAACAAATGAAGTTAAACTACCTTCCATTGAAAACCCCACATAACATCTATTTGATATAACTAAATCATCACCACAGTTACTATCGCTTCGATGAAATATATAAAAAACACCATACCCTTCTATTCCATTTAGAAAATCCTTGTCTATTAACAACTCATTTGAATAATCCAATCGATTAATAATTATTCTCTTAATCAAGTTATTATCTTTGGAATAAAAAACTAATTCTACGTACGAATTTTCTATTTTATAAAATAGACCTAAAATATCAGCATATTTAAACGTTGTTTTACATCCATTATCCGTCCTCCATGGAAAGGCGTCACTAATCGAAGCAACTCTACATTCCCTATGGCTGCTTACAAGTACAGGGCGAAAACCAATAAAATTTCTTACGTTGATTGCAACGTCTGATCTTGCAATCTTTTTAATTAATGATTTCATTAAATTCCCTCTTAAGTTCAGAAACTATCCTAAATCTATCCACACCCCAGATATATTCGTGAGGAGGATGAGTGTGCTCTAATGAAATATGTTTGCCTTTTATAGAGCAAAAAACTGGAATTCCAATATACTTATCAGTGAAGATAAAGACCTCAGGTTTAATAAAATCTTTCTCAACAATAATTTCATTCATAAAGTTAGTTACTGCCACTTCTCTTTTTAATACTCTCTTTGTTTTTAAATTCACAAAGAAAACACCGAACTCATCATGGATAGGTAATTCATAAATATTCTTTAAAAAAAGAATATTTTTATCAGCGCTTTTATTACACAAACTACTTAGTGGACTTAATATACTTCCCCTTTTCGTAACCATAGAAAATGGATACTCTGACTGATATGATGAAAAACCGCCCCCTTTAATCGATACCTGTAGATTTGCTCTAAAATCTGGAGTAGTGTCTGTGTAATTATTGAAATTCATTAATTTTGGAGCATTATTTTCTTCAAATTGCAGGACCTCATCTTTTGTTGCTAAACAAAAAATATTTCCATTATCAATCACACTACTGTCAATTTGATAAAAATCGTCGCTCAATGCAACATCGTCTAAATTATTTATTTCCCATTTTTTATTGTTAATTCCCAATTGAAAAACCTTATAACCTTTTTTTGAAGATTTTTTATTTTGGAACCTAGGGATAGTTAATTTTGAATTTACAATCAAACTTTTAATCCCGAAAAAGAAATTCATAAGACTCTCATTTTTTTAAATAACTTAAATTTATTTATCATAATCGCATTCTCATCATTGCCTAAATACCGTAACCTTGAAGCATAACAAATGACAAGATTACCCCTAGTATGCTTGTAGCGATTCCCCAGCCTGTGATTCAACCTGGTGACAATCGACAGATGTGCTTTGCTAGTGAACCAGATTTTTGCCACAGATAAATCTTGCCTGGCACAAAAAGAAAATTACCTTTTACGCCTTTATCGCTATATTGCACTTAACCCAATTAGAGCACGGGGGTAAGCCAGCTGTCAGATTATAGTGGGGCAGGTGACTCAATAAAGGCTTGAGAAAAAGAACCAAATTTTATATATCGCTCAACCTTTGTATTTGACGTAAGTTAGTGTCCCAGAAAAGCGATCATTTAATTCGCGCCGACCCTCGTTATTCTAGGGCGCAACCAAGTCTCATTATTCAGCAACTCTCTTTTCAATATCATTCAATTTGTTATTCAACCAATGATGTATACGTTTGCGAACCTGACCGTCACCATGCAGTCCGTAAAGTGGTTGAAGTTGCTCAACGTACGATTTTCCATCACCTGACAATATTTTTTTCGACATATGAAACAAGTGTTCATAATCATGACATACAATTTCACTACCTTCATAGTCAAACACCGAAGAAATGATATCAAATCGATTATGCGTGTAATCATGAAACAATGTATGTATACCACGCGAAAGACATTCATCTGCTAACGATGTATGTTTCGCAATTACAATGTCAGCAAACGAACAAAGGCGATAGCTATAGTAACCTTCCGAATATTCCATCGAGATATGTATATTTTTCCTTGAAGATATCCTTTTTAAGATATCTTTAAAAACTGGCAATCCCATCCAGTCAACAAACTTATACCTTAACACAACATAAGATTCTTCAATCTCATCAGCTAATGCAATCATATCTTCTAAAAATTGAGCATGAGCACTCCATGAAAGAAGCATCTGTATAGCAGATTGGTGGGAATATAAGACTGTATGAAAGCCTAATGCATCAATGATACGCTTCCCAGATTTTACTGCCTGATCTAACTCAATTGGAACCTTATAGGAGCTATCTTTTAAATAATCTGCTCGATACTGACCCACAGGCACATAGTTTTCAACAACATAAGAATCCGAGGATTTAATTACTTTCACACAATAATCACTTGCACACAAATAGTGACTAAGAAATGTTCCACAGCATGGGTAAATCGGCACAATATATCGCTCTTGAACAGCAACTGTCTCAATTTTTAGACTTTCAAACGCTAATAACAATGGCTTAGGGCATAATATTTCATAATCAATCAAAGCCAATTTAATCGTTTTCAATGGCTCCATTGAGTGCATATAAGACATATACCTTAAATAATAAACACTCAAGTAAGCAACACCTAATAATTGCCGTAGCCTTCTTACTTTTATTATCGACTTAACCATTGATTTAAAAACAAAATGGATATTATCACGTGTATTTAGCTCGTGCCCCGAGAAATAAGCCCAACTGACCTCATCACTTGATGGATACACACCAGAATAACTGATATGAAGCATTTTTTCTGCCTGAAATTTTGAGCTCGGATCAGATGAGTAAAAGATATCTTTTTGATATAGGTCACCATAATTCAATCCTTGATGAACAACAAAAGCAACTGGATGCTCTTCCAAATTTTTCGTCTCTGAAACACTAGTATTATGACCATTTGAGGGCGACTTTTTTGAACCAGAGAATCCGAAGTATATTTTTTTTAGCGAGCTCCATATTTTAGATACCAAAAAATCGAAACTAGGAATAAATATCAATTTGAAATCCCTATTTCTAACGACAAAAGCAAAATCAGAAATCTTTCCACTAACAAGATAAAGAGTTGCACCCTTATTATTTTCGGCAAATGCTACAACTTGACATGACAAGCCAAAATTACTCTGTGTCAAAAATGAAGCCGCTAGTTTTTTCTTAATCTCTTTAATTCCAGGATACAGCTCACTTTGAGAGACAAACATGGCATCATTGATTACAGTATCAACATGACCATTTCTATTAGCATGATAACCCCCCTAAATATAACTGCGCTGATTCAATATGCTCTAAAGTTTCAACTGGCAAAGGCCTGACACCAAATCCCTCAAGTTTCGAGACCACCTTCTGTACATCATTTGGAGTTTCTATATCCACATAATAGATATTTCCTCCTAACCAAGAGCATAAAATCGCCAACGGCGTATGTGTTTTATCGAGTTTTGAAAATATAATTGCCATACATCACTCTCATGTAAAATAAAAATTATTCATTTTGAGTTTTTACAATGCTACCGGTTAGGTATTCGAGCCCCTCAGTGCTTATCATACTTTTCCAAAATACATTGCCTAGCCTCTATATAACTACCTTCCTCGATAGACAGTAAAAGCACGCCCTTCCCCTCAAGTATAATACTCAACTCACTCTTGATGCCCTTTTCAAATCAATCTATAGGATAAACACGAGCTCCTAGCGGAGCACACGCTACAACCACCCATGAATCAAACCTATCTACACTTAAAAAATAATCGCCATTGTACAACCCCTCTATATATTTCCTACTCAACGGGGGGTAACTCCTTGCCTTACTCTGCTCTAAGAAACAGGCCATAGTATTTAACTGACAGTCCAGTTCCTGTCCGAACAATTCTCAGATTTTCTTCTGTAAAAGCCTCTCTAACAGCCATATCTTCAATTGTAATCCCCCCATTTATGTTCTGGTCAACCTAATCCGGCCACTTTAATTTGAGAATTTTCGAAATTAATCGGTGATAAATTGCCATTAGCAGAATGTAACCGATCTAGATTGTAATACTTGATGTAATTCGCTACATCTTGCTTCATAAATTCTTGTGTTGGTGGATACACTTTAAAAATCCAATCGTGTTTTAAGCTACCAAAAAATCGTTCAACAATCCCATTATCGTAACACGTTCCTACATCACCCATTGATGCACGTAGGCCATAAGACGCTAACAATTTACGAAAGTTTTTACTGGTATATTGAGAGCCTCGATCGCTATGAAAAACCAAGCCTTTAGCAGGTTGACGAAGATTTACTGCTTTAATGAGTGCTTTACCAATAAGGTCAACTGTCATACGCTTATCGATATGCCACCCAACAATTCTGCGTGAATATAAATCCATAACAATCGCCAAATACATCCAGCCTTCTGCTATGCGTAAATAAGTGATATCACCCGCTCATACGTCATTGGCGGCAAGAGAGTTAAAGTTTTGATTTAACAAATTGTCAGCAACTGCATCACTGTGTTTTCGTTTTGTTGTCACTTTATAAGCTACCCGCTGCTTGACGACTAGTTTTAACTGTTTCATTAATGCGCGTGTTTTATAACGGCCTATTTGAAAACCTTCAGCACGGAGTTTCTTCATCAGTTCTCGGCTGCCCAAGCTTTTTCTACTCGCAACAAACAATGCCTTTGTTCAACGCAGCACCTAATAAATTTAGGCCCCTCTTCATAATATAGTAGCACCCCCAGAGCCAATGACTGGATTTGGTGCCTACTGAGGCCAGTAATATATAGAACAAAAACAAAAGCATTAGCTTTTTTAATGAGGCGTTGTAGCAACATCACGAAACAATTTTTCCATGATATCTAAGGGCCGATCCGGAATGTGCGCATAACGCTTGCAAAACTCACGGCGTACCGACTGCACCGCAGAACTCTCCCACCAATCGGCCACGTCATCCCAGACCATTACCATTTGTCTTGCGGCGCTTTCTGGCGTTTCGTGAAAGATACCCACAGCTTTAAGTTGCTCAAAATAAGGAATTGCGGTATCGCGCAATTCCCAATGTTTCGGGTTCCAAAACATAATCGTAGGAAAATTAAGCGACATTGACTCCAGAAAGGTAGTAGCGTTATAAGTACTAATATAAAGCCTTGATTTACTCATTAGTCCCATCATTGATTGCAAACCTTCATCCAACTGGAGGGCCGGAAAACGATCTTCCCAGCGCTGCTTTTGACTATGTCCTAAATCACCTTTCAGAAGCCTAACCAACACCTGATCATGCAACGCTAGCGGCAATGCTTCTACAAACCTACACTGGTCTTCAAAATAATTCTGCCATTGACCCACAGCAACGGTGACACTATACATATAATAACTCATTATAGGGAATGTCATTTGCACAAGCAGTGCATTACCTGCCTTATCCGCAACAACCTTTTTGCTCAAGTCTTTAAAATTTCCAACAGGCGTAATTTTGTCCTGCTTTGGCTCACTCCACCCCCATGTTAAAAAGCGGTCACTAATAGCAATTTGATGGTCTTCGGTAAAATTCCACAACCCTATTCCAAAATGCCCACCATGCTGGCCAATCACCAGAGGGAATCCACATTCAGTTTTCTCTGCAGCCCATACCTTAAACACATCATCGTCGCTGTATGAATTACTGGTAAATATAGCTTTAGGCTTTTTGGCCCAGGGTAAATTCCCAGCCAACTCTACTACATCCTGATAGCCTTCCAAGTAGGCAGCAGGAATGTGTTTAGGAATTAAACTACGCGCAAGACCTAAAAAATCCGCACTATTGTCCAAAGTGCCAAGTTCCCATTGCCGCATAGTAAGGTCCACCCGCACTGTGGGCACAGCAACTACTCGCCATATTTTTGGTATCTGCCCCAACTTTACCTGTAAATGCAAATCTTTCTTGATGGGGAGATAGGACGATATGAAAAAATAATCATTATCCCGAGATAGTACACTGGAAATTTGAATGGCTCCTTTAACAAGAATACGTTTTAGTCGGCGAAGCGGGTTCAATGCTTGAGTCTTTTCGAAAGCAATAGCCAAACTCTTCTGCTCAGCGATTATTTCAACAGGAACTTTCATCCAAGCCAAAATCTGGCCATAAATTGCCTCATTCCACGACGCACTACAAAACAGAGTATTGAAACCAACCATATCATTAGGGATAAGTTGCTCTTCTTTACGCTGCACTACGCGAAACCCTGAAATATCGTTATCTTGAACCACCTGCTGCAACATCGCCCAACGATCAAACAGCATTTGAATGAAATAACCCAGCCAAGGCCCAGCAATAATGCGCCAATAGCGAACTGAATGATTCACGCCATGAATTGTATTCAGCTTTGCTGCCAATTCAATCAATAATTCTTCATGTAGACCTTGCAGGTACAAGTAGTCTTTATGGAGTTTTTCGCGGTCATCCCAATGATAAGGTGCTACCTCCGCATCAAGTTTTTCCCAAACCGTCTTTCTACTATAAAGGCGGCACCATTCACCTAGAAACAAAATAGGCTCATCGTGACCCCAGGTTTCCTCAAGTGCTGTAGTAACCAACAAACGTTTTACCATGTGGTACGCCCACCATCCACGGGTATAACTGCACCATTAAGGTAGCTGGATGCATCACTTAACATCCAAAGTAGTGTGCCTTGATACTCATCAACTTCTGCTAAGCGGCTCATTGGTATTCGAAAAGAAACTTTCTCTAAAAAGTCTACTGACTGTCCATTTTCCACTCCGCCAGGACATATTGCGTTACAACGTAAATTTTTATCTGCCCAGTAAGTTGCAAGGTATCTTGTCAGCCCAATTAATCCAGTTTTTACCACTGAGTAGGTTACCGGTTTAACTGGTTGCTGATCTTCTAATAGCCCTTGCCTTGCATAAAGTCTTTGATCTGGCGCTATTAACCCTAAGTCAGATGAAATATTGACTATAGAGCCCCCTTCTGGGTTTTTAGAGATTTGGAAACCATAGTGTTTTGCACAGAGAAATGCTCCCGTCAAACCAACCGCAATATCTTGGTTCCAAACATCCAAAGAGAAATTTTCCAAGCGGGAAAATTTTTTATCTTCAGTAGATTCTACCTTTGGATTATTTGCAGCGTTGTTTACTAGCCCATCAATCTTGCCGTACTGATCTATTAGATACGCTGCATTACGCTCGACTTGTAACTCATTCGTAATATCAACTGCAAAACCTGCCGATTTAACAGCGTATTGTTTATTCAACTTCTTTGCCATAACCTCGACGACATCTTTAGACAGGTCTAACAAAATAGGATTACCGCCATAGGCTGCAATGGCTTCGGCATGCTTTTGACCAAGTAGACCTGCAGCCCCAGTAATAACAATCACCTTTCCTTTAAGACTAAAAATATTACTTAATTCTCTCGTCAAAATCAAAATACTCCTACTGTTTGACCACCATCTACAACTAAAACGGATCCGGTTATAAAACTGGCTCGTTCGGAACAAAGAAATACCGCAGCATCGGCCATCTCATCCGGTGACCCCAAACGATTCATCGGCACAGTTGACTCAATAATTTTATTAACACGCCCAGAATCCTGTTTTATTTTTTCATCCCATGAACCGCCAGAGAAATAAACATTACCAGGAGCAAGCACATTAACTCTTACCTCTCCTCCTAACTTCCTTGCCATATTCTTAGCTAATGCTGTAACCGCCGCTTTTGCTGTTGAATAATCAACTGGTGCACCAAATGCTTCCATGCCTGCAATAGATGAAACAAACAAAAGACAACCTTTCGATTTCTGGAGCATTGGTAAAAACACTCGTGCAGTTTGAAGCGCTGATTCAAAATTATTGTTCCATGTTTCATTCCATTGCTCTTCATTTGGCAAAGGATTTGATACACTTCGACCATCACCAACATTTGCTACAACAACATCTAGACCACCCCATATTTTCTCGACTCTGTTCTCCAATAAAATGAGTGAATCACGATCGGCACAATCACACTCCTCAGTAATTAGATGCTCATCACCGAAAATTTGAACGAGGGATGATTTAGTACTGTAAAGGTGTTCGGACCCTCTGGAAACAATACAAGCCTTTGCACCTTCTTTAAGGAATCCATAGGCAATTGCCGCTCCAATCCCTCTTGATGCTCCTGTAATAAGCACACGCTTTTCATTAAGCGCAAGATCCATTAGCTTTTCTCTGGCTTTATGCCCACACCCACCAGCATTAACTCACGCGACCACCGCAAAAATTTATTTTTTGTTCTAATAGGTACAAATGGAGCAATTATTGCGCACAAATAATTCAAAGCTGGATATTTCCAAACTATTGGTAGTTGCCTGAATTTATAAACGTTTACTTCTTCAAAACCATAGATCCTATAAGCATCCAATAATGAAGGTTGCGAAAAAGGGGATCTATGTGTGAAATCATCAAAATAGATTTTATAATTCGACTCCCAATCTGGAACAAGAGTAATTAATTTCCCACCGGGCTTAAGAACTCTAAAGGCCTCCTTCAGATATTTTTCTGGTTTGTGTAAATGTTCAATAAAAGACTTACTGTAAACAACATCAAATGTATTGTCAGAAAATGGTAATAACTCCTTTTCAACATCACAAAGATCTACAGTAAAATCAGATGCAAACTTAATGGCTTCAGAAGAAATATCCACACCTTGTACATCTAAACCCAATTCTTGGAAATTACCTAAAAACTCTCCCCTTCCACATCCGGCTTCAAGCATTTTCATTTCCACCTTAAGATCAAACGACTGATATAAATAGTGACAAAGTAACTTTGGGTATTCCGTAAAGGGATGGGACCCTTCATCATAGACCACTGACAAATAACCATGCTTCATTTAGTTTATTACCTCTACAATTTCCATCAACACCCCCTCGGGGTCATGACAATATGCAACTTTAACGTTTCCATCTGGTGCAATAGCAGGTGGGTTTTTAACACTACCCCCTGCCGCTCTAATTATTTCACAAACATTATCAATATCGTCCACTGTATACGCTACGTGAGAACAACCTAAATCATTAGATTTTAGTTGTTCTATAGTCAATTCCTGTGGATGTGAATAATACTGTATTAATTCAAGCAAATAACCATCAGGTGACCTCATTTTTATCCACTCAAGTCTAACATCAGAGATGTTAACCACTTGCTCTATAAATGCACCTTCTTCAACTGCTCTACTTTCATCGACAAACCCTAATTGACGATAAAATGCCGACATTTTCGCTAAGTCATGAACAACAATCCCTGTATGGCGAATATTTTTAATCATAACAATTCCTCAATGCTATCTTTTATGCACTCTTCAAGCACATTAATTCCTTCCATTAAGGCACGCTCCGAAATAGTTAATGGCGGTGCTAACTTTATAGACTCACGCCCTGTATGTACGACTAATAAACCACGCTGCATCGCTTTCTCGCAGATCTTGTCACAAAGATGACTAAGCGGCTTTCCATTACGATCAATAAACACTAATGCTGCCAATAACCCTGTGCCAAAAACATATTTCAACACATCAGGATAATTACTTTTAATATCGTTAAGTGACTGATGAAACAACGCACCTAACCTTTCAGAATTTTCTACCAATCCATCTTCTAACATGGCCTTCAGGTTTTCATGCCCGGCGACACAACACAGTGGGTTAGCAGAGTGCGTAGAACTCATCGACCCTATATCAGGAAGATCCATGACTTCTTTAGAACCCAATACTACTGATAGAGGTAATCCTGAACTTGCACCTTTTCCTAAACAAAGTAAATCTGGTTCAATGCCATAATGCATATAACCAAATAATTTTCCTGTTCGACCAAACCCTGCCTGCATTTCATCAAAAGCTACTAGTATATTGTGCTTTTGAGCAAATGCGACCAGCGCCTGTACAAATTCTACAGGATAAAAAACAGCGCCCCATCCTTGAAAACTCTCTAATACAAATCCACATAAATCTGTATCCGGATCAATCCCTTTTTCTTTTATTAATTGGCTAATTGAATCTTCAAAAAATTGCTTCGGGTCACTCACACCCTCGGCCCAAGGATAAGGGAAAGGCAAGTGGTACATGCTAGGGTCTTCAAAGCCTATCCATTCCCTGGCTGAAGCACTTCCAGTCATCATTTGAGCTCCCAAGGTGCGGCCATGAAAAGCCCCATCAAAACAAACCACACCGCCTTTTCTTTTACCACTCTTTTGACCATTCAAACGCATCAATTTTAAGGTCGCTTCAGTTGCCTCGGTTCCTGCGGAAAGTAAAAATGCTTTTTCAAATTGCTTAGGGGTATTTCCAATTAAATACTCAAGATAATCGATTCTTTCTTGGCTAGCATAGGTGTAAGTATGTAGCAGTGGTTTTTCTAATTGCTTTTTTAAAGCATTAATGATTCGCTTATTACTATGCCCTGCATTAGCAACAAATATAGTGCTGGTAAAATCGATCCAAACATTTCCATAGGGATCATAAACTTGAAAGCCCTCTGCACGATCCCAGATAATGGGCAGTTGCCCATGCATTGAGTGTGACTCCAATGAATACATTTTCTCCAACAATGGAATACTTTCAGGAACAGGAATTAATGTTTTAATCTTCCGATACTTAGTGTCGATATAATCGACACTAACCGGTATGTGTGAGAAGTGCCCTCCAGCCACTATTTATCCTTAGACAGCAAATATTCATCAAGATATTTAATCAAAGGAGAGCCTTTCTTACTTATCTGATATTGAATATATTCAAATTCTTCTACAGAATCTACTTCTGTAGAAACCGGTGATTCAAAACCGATCATTTGTTCACCATGAATTGTATCGTTTAACATAATATGAGACTTCCTAACAACATCTACATACCCATCAGGAATATAA
>Ga0209495_1000426_pt1 | contig 33429 bp, 35 predicted proteins | sample EN1Hudsemesocosm_FD_184629 | JGI IMG/M metagenome (GOLD analysis project Ga0209495, IMG submission 184629) | Methane-oxidizing microbial communities from mesocosms in the Hudson Canyon - EN1E Hudson Canyon (SPAdes) (version 2) | ecosystem: Environmental > Aquatic > Marine > Cold seeps | place... | reverse complement strand
GTAGCAAAAAACGCAGTCATTGCTTTTAATACTCCAGGTTGGTCGATACCAGCGTAATCAACTTGGTAATGATGGGTAAAATCTCTCTTTTTATATCCAGAGGTTCTTTTCATCATAGTGGTTAATTCAAGCTTGACAGCCACTGTAGGTATTTTATTCTCAATTTGATTAATAGCTTTTGCTGTACCGTTTAGCAACATGATCAAAGAAAATTCTAGGCCAAATATGGCCATTCTACTGTCTATAATATTACAGCCACATTTACTTGCGAGCTTAGTGAGTTCGCTCACACTTCCTGTTCTGTCTGCGCCCATTGCTGTGAGCACTAAATATTGAGACATATTTAACCTAAGTGTTTTAAAAAGGCGCTATTGTAACGTATTTGAATCAGATGAAAACCTGTATTAATAAGAGAATATATTTATTTTGTATTTTTCGATCTGAATTCTTGTGTTTGTAAAAACAGCCAAGTACCATGGTGCGCATTAATCTTCTGATAATATGCTTGTAAATATTGCACAATAAAATCTATTGATAATATTGGAACTTAATACAAATATTTTACTCAAAGAGCAGATTGAAGTTTCGTTGTTTTCATTTTATGGTTTCAAGTAGCTTTTATTATCAGTTCATATAAGAACAAATTTTAAGATTCAGATTGTATCCTCAGGAGTGTTAATGAATCGTCGTATATTTTATTTTTCCTTGTTAAGTCTTGCAGTAACAGGTTGTAGCAGTGTTAGTAACAAAAGCGCTATGGGCGATTTTGATTATGCCAAAGAAAAAGAAGCCAAAAAATTAAGTATTCCAGCAGGTTTAAATAAACCTAAAGATGATACTAAGTTTTTTATTTCTGATGATATAAACCATCAAGGGCCTATTGGTCAGAATGTTGATGTAAGAGCACCTTCTCTTGTACTTCCTGTTGCATCGTCTTCTAGAGTGGAGTTGGGTGCAACAACATCTAAAATTTGGTTTGATCAAATAATCGAAGAAACCAACTTAAAAGACTTTTTGGTTGAAGCATTGCAAGAACAACTTGCCAGTGATGGTGTTGAATTAAATTCTGTCGGCCAAGATAACATGGCGTTTGAATCTGACTGGTATCATAAAGAAGAACTTTCTGGGTATTGGTTTCTTGAAACTGTTGATAGTAGCGAAAGCATACGTTTTAGTTATTCATTTGAAAAAAAACCTCATGGGCGAAGCGTTGCCATATCCGTTAAGTTGATTGATTATATGCGAACGGATGACAAAGGTGCGAGTAAAACTATTGACTTAATAGACAAGCAACGTGCTGAAATGGCTATGCTTAATGAAGTAATTGCTCAGGTTGATTTCAAATACCGTTTAAATCAGCGTGAAAATCGATTGATGAGAGCTAATCAAAAATTTGTCACCATAGGTGAAAATGCTGAAGCAGAACCTGCTTATATCGCTGAAATTGAACTTGATCTGCTTTGGTCTAATATGCCATTATTTTTTGCAGATTATGGCTTCGAAATAACAGATTTAAATGAAAGTAAAAAAATCTACTTTGTAGAATTTGTTAAACCTGATAACAGCTTATGGTCAGTTATTTGGGGAGATGATGTGCCTGTTATTGATGTAGATGAAGCTAAGTATCAATTTGTTCTTGCTGATAAAGAAGGCAAAACATCGATAAGCATTTATGATTTTGAAGGTAATGTCTTGCCTGTTGAAACATTAGAACGTATTTTCCCAGTGATGGAAGCTGGATTATCTTTCAGAGATGCTTTGTAATATAACTTAACATTACTCAATGTAAGCTCGTTGAATTGAAAACGCCGTTAAATTTATTTTAACGGCGTTTTAGTTTTAATAATCAAAATTTATTAACTTACGATGTCTGAAAGACAGAGGTAAACTTCTACTTCACTTTAGTATTATTATTTATCATTGTTTGTTTTTCTATTTCATCAATTTCAATATTTATATCACTTTTTTCTTTTAATTCAATAGGATCATTTGACACTATTGTTGGCATTTTATGGTCTTTTTTATTACTACGTGGAAGAGTTTCTTGTAAATCATTTAAACTTTTTTTTCTTAATGGCGTTTTAGCATTCTTTTGAACTAGGCTAAAATTGCCAATAACTAAACCTAAAGCGGCGATACAAATAATGATTATTATGCCGTTATCCATAGTTAATTCCCCCAACATTTTGAATATAATCTCGATAGATATTTGACAATTCTTGATTTATTTTACTTTTACCTAATATTTCAGTATTTGACAGAGCTGATTGTATACACTCTATTGTCAAAACTTCCTCTGCATATTTTGCTATTGGCCAATATGACAAGTGCCAAGGTTCTTTTGCAACACCACCTCGAAATTGATCATATGGAAAATAAAAATCAAAGCGACTGGCATTTTTAGATAACCATTGGTGCAATGTATAAAAAGGCCCATTTTCATCAAATTCCCAAGGCTCTAACTTTAATTGTTGGTTATCGGGTAACAAATTTTGAGCATATACATCAATGTCTGACCCCCAATGATGTCGGCTTGCCCCAGGAAGTGCTGAAAAATATAAGATAGACTGCACAATTTCTTGTTCAGTCATTGTATTAATATCAAGTATTTCACCTTGTTGGTTTTTAATAGCGAGTTGACCTGAAAATTTTCTATTCCAAATAGTTAATTGACGATCGAACCCTCTATAACCACTTGCAATTTTTAGATCAAAACCTGCCAGTTTTGCTTCCTCTGACATTGCTTCCCATGCTGGTAAAGCTTGTTGATGAATACCTGTGCGATCATCTAACCAAATGAGATGACTCTCATCATGTCCAGTTATTTGTTGATGGCTTAAAATATCATTTAATATTCTAGTCATTATTCTTTGGTAGTCGCTACAAGGTCAGTTAATGCATTAACGAGTGTATGATAATAAATATCGACTAATGAAATTAAATCATCACAGTTAACACTTTCATTTACCTGATGGATAGTTGCGTTACATGGTCCAAGTTCAATCACTTGAGCACCCGTTGGTGCGATAAATCTACCATCAGATGTGCCACCAGAAGTTGAAAGCTCAGTATCAATGTTAGTAACTGTTTTTATCGCTTTTACAGCTGAATCAAGCAAAGTTCCTGGTTCAGTAATAAATGGCTTTCCGTTAAATGTCCATTTAATCTCATATTCTAAGTGATGCCCGGTGAGGACAGCATCAATTTTATCTATAATATTCTGAAAATTAAGTTCTGTACTAAAGCGTAAATTAAACCAAGCGGTTAAATGTCCTGGTACAACATTCGTTGCGCCAGTTCCTGATTCTATATTTGATAATTGAAAACTAGTTTCTGGAAAATATTCGTTACCGTTATCCCAATGCAATTGACTAAGTTCAGCTAGAGCAGGCATTGCAAGATGAATAGGGTTTTTTACATGGTCAGGGTACGCAACATGACCTTGCTTACCGTGTATGGTTAATTCACCCGATATTGAACCTCTACGCCCATTTTTAACGACATCTCCAACTTTGTGTGAACTAGTTGGCTCGCCAACAATACAATAGTCTATTTTTTCATTACGTGCTTCAAGTGTGTCGACAACACGTGTTGTGCCATTAATAAATGGACCTTCTTCATCACTTGTAATGAGATAGGCAATTGAACCTTGATGATCTGGGTGATCTTTTACGAAACGCTCTGTAGCGATAATCATCGCGGCTAAACTGCCTTTCATATCAGAGGCGCCACGACCAAATAACATGCCATCAATAATCGTTGGCTCAAAAGGTGGAGTATGCCAAAGTTCTAAATTTCCAGCAGGAACAACATCTGTATGACCCGCAAAGCAAAACACAGGATGGGTTGTACCGCGTCTAGACCACAGATTTGTGGTATCTTCAAAGATCATGGTTTCGTTGTTAAAATTCAAATCGGCTAAACGTTTTGCCATCATTATTTGACAACCAAAATCTTCAGGCGTTACCGAAGGGCGCGCGATTAAATCTTTTGTTAATTTGATAACGTCATGTTCTGGTTTTATATTATTCATGATAAAAATAGCTCTTGATATAGTGGTTCTTTAAATCCAACTTGAAAGCTATTATTGTGATCAGCTAATGGCCTTTTTAGTAACGTAGGTTGTGCTAAAACTGCATGAAATACAACTTCGTCAGTTAAATTATCTTTTATTTCATCAGGTAAATTTCTAAATGTCGTACTGCGTTTATTAAGTAAAACATCCCATGAGCTTTTTTTGACAAACTCAGTCAGTAACTCTGCTGTTAAAGCTTGCTTCTTAAAGTCAAAAAAAGTGTATTCAATGTCTTGTTTATCAAGCCATTTTGTAGCTTTTTTTACTGTGTCACAATTTTTTATGCCGTAAATAGTCGTCATTAAAGATCCTAGAACTAAATTATTTGGTAATCATTTGATATCAATGCGGCTGTTGCCAGTGATACATTTTTAGATTTAACTAAAATATAATCTGTATCAAATGTTGATATTGCAAAAATGCTGATTTTTTCGTCAGCTAATATTGTTGATATTTTTGATAAAATACCGGTTAGAGTGAAGTCAAGTGGTCCAACAACTTCAAGCGCCTGCCAATCTTTTTCTACTTCATCACTAAGAATATTTACTGATTGAGGTAATACTATTGAAGTTTCTTCATAGGTTTTGGCAATAAAAAATATAGGTGCGTCAAATACAGCTTTTGGAATATCGATATCGATGGCTAAACTATGAATTGCAAAAGTTTCTTCGAGTAATTTGAGGGTAAGTGTACTCATTGCAAGTTACCATTTATGAAAAAGGTAACTATAGCGTTTACTGACTAATTATTAAAGTAAGGATCATTATGAAGATAGAAATAAAGTGTTAATTATTATATGTTTCCTTTTAGTTTGTTCAACGTGTTTCAGTTAAGTACTTTATAATTTTAATACATGTTTATATGAAAAGTTAGAGACTAATTATAAAAAGCATGTTAACTACTAAAAGATCACTGTGTTCTAAGTGGTTAACCTCTAAAATAATAAAGAAAACTTATTAATGATATCCACAAAAACTGTGGGTATGGTTGTGGGTAACTATTGAATGACTTTTTATGGTATTGTTTTATAAAGAAAAAATCGCGCTGGTTGTTTTTTGACTAGCAAGTAAATACTGCTGAACTTATTAACAACCATCAAAACAATCAACTGTATATTAAATCAGTGCCAACATAGTAAAAACATAAGCTAAAAAGTTAATAAACTCATCATTTAGCTGAGTAAACTATGCTTTTACTTGAATTGCGGTCAAGGCAATTGTATACACAATATCATCAACTAATGCACCACGTGATAGATCATTTACAGGTTTTCTCATCCCTTGTAACATAGGTCCAATACTGACTAAATCTGCTGAACGTTGAACTGCTTTATAAGTTGTGTTTCCAGTATTAAGGTCTGGGAAAATAAAGACATTAGCTTTACCTGCTACTGGACTGTTTGGGGCTTTTTTCTTCGCGACACTTTCCATTATTGCAGCATCATATTGTAGCGGACCATCAATAATAAGGTCAGGTCGTTTCGCTTGGGCTAACTTTGTGGCTTTTGCCACTTTCTCTACATCTGCACCAAACCCTGAACTACCTGTGCTATAGCTTATCATGGCTATTTTAGGATCAATGCCAAATTTTATTGCTGAATCAGCTGACTGTATCGCAATATCAGATAACTGCTCTGCAGTAGGCTCTGGATTGATAGCACAATCACCGTAAACAAGTACTTGTTCGGGCAATAACATAAAAAATATTGATGAAACTAAAGCACTACCTTCTGCGGTTTTAATCAGTTGCAGGGCGGGGCGAATAGTATTAGCTGTTGTATTGACCGCGCCAGAGACTAATCCATCTACTTGTCCTAGTTGCAGCATCATAGTCGCTAGAACAACGTTATCTTTTAATTCTTGTTTTGCAACTACTTCAGTTAATCCCTTATTCTTTCTCAACTCAACTAAGGGTTTTATGTAGTTATCACGAATTAATACAGGATCAGTAATCAATAAACTATCGGGTAAATTAATCCCTTGTTGCTCTGCAATACGTAAAATACTTTTTTTATCACCAAGTAGCTGACAGCGAGCAATGCCACGTTCAACACAAATTGCTGCAGCTTTGATTGTTCTTATATCATTACCTTCAGGCAGAATAATTAGCTTATTGGCAGAGCGTGCGAGCTCAGTTATTTTGTGTCTAAAGGCTGGAGGAGACATCTGATTAGTTTGACTTACATTCTCTGAAAGTTCCTGCAACCAATGCGTAGATAAATTTTCAGCAACATATTCTTTTACTTTGTCATGGCGTTGAATGTCATCGTAAGGGGTTTCTGGGTTGTAGTTCATTAAATGACGAGAGGTTTGCCAAGTATCCCAAGGAACAGATAGCACAGGAAGCCCTGCATCTAAAGCTTGTTGACATAATGAGATGACTTGTTCGTTTGGCTTGTAACCATTAGTTAATAACAATGCACCTACTTTTGTACCATTTAATGCAGATAAGCAAGTTGCTATAATAATATCTGTTCTATCACCAGGAGTAACAATTAAACGGCTAGGTTGCAGATGACTCATTAAGTTACCGACACTACGCGCACAAAAACTGATACTACGGATCCTACGGTGAGTCATATCTCCTTGATTTAAAACTTCTGCATTTAGATAGTTACAAATATCTATGACGCGAGGGGCAATTAAATCCATTTCCCAGAAAATCGTACCTAATAAGTCAAAATGACGATTTTTAAATATAGATAAATTAATGAAAGGAGTTATATCAAAGTCACTGTTAAATTCATTTTCGCGAGGTAGTAAGCCATATTCATCTTTGTCAGGGCTGTTAATTTTATTGATAATACAGCCAATTAAGCGTTTGTTTTTTATTCCGCCGAAGGTCTCAGCGCTGACTTCTAAACGATCTTCAAATTCTTCTGCGCTGTCATTGTCAGGAGCTGCTACCAGTACAATATCAGCAGTAAGTGCTTGTGAAACATCTCTATTTATTCTTCCTGCATAGGGTTGGCGAGTCGTCGGAATAAGTCCTTCAATAATAACCACGTCATGATTTTTTTCAAAATCATTAAATGCACCCACAATCTTTTCTAAAACAATATCATGTTTACCGTCACCTATTTGTTGCTCAACATAAGTTAGCGATATAGAAGTCTTAGAGGTTTCCGCCTGCGGTATGATCTTTTTTTCTTTAGATCTATGAGTTAACAAATTACGTGATGGCTGGCTGATGGGTTTAAAGTGACCAACATTAATGCCTTTTTGTAGGCAAGCATGCATTAAACCTTGTGCCACACTGGTAAGCCCTACGCCAAAACCTACTGGAAGCAACATTATTCTATGTGCCATGATGCTATACCTTACTTGAATTTATGTTTGATAAAAGTTGAGATGTTTGCTCTGCTATAACCCATTCTTCATTCGTTGGTATCACTAAAATATCACGAGAATTATCTGTGTTAATGTGGCCCGATTGTCCAAAGCGACATAATGCATTTTTCTCATTTGAAACATGAAAATTAAGAAGGCTAAGTTGATCAATAATACACTGACGAATGAGGTTAGAGTTTTCTCCAATTCCACCCGTGAATATTAAGGCATCAAGTGAAGTTAAACTGGCACTAAAAGAAGCAATAGATTTTGCAATACGATAACAAAATACATCTAATGCAAGCTTTGCTCGAGGATTACTCTCCTTTAACCAAGCTTCCTCAATTTCACGACAATCATTACTTATACCTGAAACACCGAGTAAACCACTTTCTTTATTTAATAAATGACTGACTCGTTCGGCCGTATAACCTAATTCATTGATTAAATGAAATATAATTCCAGGATCTAGGTCCCCACTTCGTGTTCCCATCATGACTCCTTCAAGCGGTGTAAAGCCAAGACTTGTATCCACACTTTTGCCATTTTTAATAGCCGATACACTGCAACCATTACCTAAATGCGCGCTAATGAAGCTACTTTCATTTAGTGGGGTATCAAGTATTTTAGCTGTTTCTCGTGCTACAAAATAATGGCTAGTGCCATGAAAACCATATCGCCGAATACCGTGGTCTTTATAAAGTACATAAGGAATACCATAGATATAAGCTTTACTGGGCATTGTTTGATGAAAAGCTGTATCAAAAACAGCAACTTGAGGGATATCTAAAAAAACGGCTTCTGAAGCGTTGATACCTATTAGATTGGCAGGGTTGTGTAATGGTGCCAGTTTAGATAGGCCATCAATAGAGCTTTTTACGTCGTCATTGATTATCGTTGGCATACTATAGTTTTCACCGCCATGAACAACACGATGCCCTATGGCGAAAATTTGTAAGTTTAGTTCATGCTTTACTAATATTTCTACCAACTTTGCTATGGCTGTCTGATGATCAAATGGGCTTTGCAAAGTGGTTTGTGTTGTTTGAACTTGATATTTTATTTTTATACTTGCCTGTTCTGATAACAAGCGTTCTGCTAACCCTGACAATAATGTTTGACCATTTTCTGGTTTGATCAATGAAAATTTCAAGGAAGAACTACCGCAATTTAAAACTAAAATTAGATTTTTTTTCATAGCATTATTAAATATTCATTTAAAAGAAGTTAATTGCTTTATTACAATACGTTATTTGGAAGATTATAGACCAAATTTAATGTCTGAATATTGATGTGGACCAAGGAATGTCACTTTAAGGTAACATCAATAAAACTAGTTACAACTTTGTGCTATCTTTTAAATAGAACTTCCTATAGTGTGTCGCTTATGAATATGAGTTTAGTAGAACTAATAAAGTTAGGCCGGAAGTATATGGAACTTTGGCCTCAAAGAGCGGAATTGGGTAATTATTTTGCCGAGTATCAAGCTGTTCAAATTAGCCGTTTGGCTTTTCGGTATTTACCGGGTATTGCTTTGTTTTCTTTTATCATGCAGATTTATCTTGGTTCAGTTACCTTATTGCCACAAGCGCTGGTTTATAGTTTATTTATATTAAGTATTCCAGCTCAAGCATTATTGATATTGGGTGTTAAAGCCGATAAATTCCTACCAGTATCTTTGGCTTCTTGGTATAAAGAAAGTGTTGCTAAGGTGAACGAAGCGGGTGGTTCAATAAAACTATCAGTGCATAAGCCTCGTTTTATTGATTTAGCAAAGTTGCTTAATATAAGCCACCAATCACAAAACTCTAAATTCTAATTATTCCCCGAAAAGTACCGTTAATTATCGTTAACTGTACTTTTATAAACACGTATTAAAAAATCAGCTTGGCAAGTAAACTGACTTCTTGCTTTTAAATCGTTGACTAAGTTATCTGTTGTTTTAAAAGCAAAAGGTGTCATTGAAAGTAAATTTACAATGTCTTCACCAGTCGTAAACTCCATTGCATAACTTACTTCTTTTTGTTCAATTAAAGTCAGATGTTCAATGGGGTTTTTACTAACGTCATGCTGCTTTGCTTCTCGGTATATTAATGCTTTCAGCTCTATCAAATGGTTCTTTGCCGGTGTAACCGTTACTAAATATCCATCATCAGCTAATACTCTTGTAAATTCTTCCTCAAGAATGGGAGCATAAATAGAATTTATCCAAGAAAAATAATTATCCTTGAAGGGTAAATTTGACAATGTGCCAACACTAAATTGGCAATCTTTATATTTTTTAGCTGCATTCTTAACGGCGTTCTTGGCAATATCAATACCATAAACATCATTTGTCGCGCGTACATATTGTTGAGTATAAAACCCTTCACCACAACCAGCGTCAAATACAGGCTTTGTTAAATCAGCATATTTGTTATACAGGTGTTGTAATTCATCAGCAAGCGGTTGATAAAATCCTTTATCTAAAAATGAACGACGTGCGTTCACCATTGCTTTATTATCGCCAGGATCTTTTGAATGCTTATGCTGAACAGGCAATAAATTCACATAACCTTCTTTAGCCTGATCAAAGCTATGGTTACTTTCGCAACGATAGCTTTTATTAATTAGTACTAATGACTTTTTACAAATAGGACAAATATATTGAGCAATAAACATAAAATTTACTTAACACTTATTTAAACGTTGACCAAATTGGCGCATGATCTGAAGGCTTTTCAATACCACGTAGTTCATAGTCAACATCTGCTTCAATACAAGTATCTGCCATTTTATGTGTCGCTAAAACAACATCAATTCTAAGCCCGCGATTATCAACGAAACCTTTAGAGCGATAATCAAACCAAGAGTAACGTTCTGTTCTTGTTGGGTGAAGTTCTCTGAAGGTATCTTTAAATCCCCAGTCCATTAATGTAGTAAGCCATTCTCGTTCTTCTGGCTGAAAGCTACATTTCCCTGTTTTTAACCAACGTTTTTGGTTTGGTTCACCGATACCAATATCTAAATCGCTTGGAGAAATATTAATATCTCCCATGATTACAACGTGTTCGTCAGGTGTATGATTATCATTTAGGTATGTCATTAAATCTTTATAAAATTGACGTTTGTAGGGATATTTTGTTTCATGAGAAATATTATCACCTTGAGGAAAATAACCATTAAGTACCGTTACTTTTTCACCTTGTTCATTGGTGGTTTCAACCATCACCATACGCTTTTGAGAATCTTCAGTGTCGCTAGAAAAGCCCATTTTAACAACATTAGCTTCTTTTTTACATAACATCGCCACACCATAATGTGCTTTTTGACCATGAAAATAAACGTGGTACCCCATTGCTTCAACCGCTTCAACAGGAAATGCATCATTATGAACTTTGATTTCTTGTAGGCCAATAATGTCAGGTTGATGTTTATCAATAATGGCTTGGAGTTGATGTAAACGCGCACGGAGGCCGTTAATGTTAAAGCTAATAATTTTCATAAAAACGCTCGGAATTAATTTTTTGAACATGCTACCAGATGTCATGAGAGAAGGTTATTATTAATTACTCACTAATAGCCTTTATATACATTTTTTTGATAAATAAGTTTCAATTGTAATCAAGTGTAACCCTAGTGTAATTCCCTGTATTAGCGCTTGTTAAACGATTGTTGATTGTCTAATCTAGCGTTTATTAAATGTGTAGTTGAAATGCCTTATTTTATTTTTTAAATTGATGGCAGCATAAGTAAATAAACTCTAGGAGTTAACATGTCAGATAAAGCCGCAGTGAAAAAAGTATTACTTGTTGAAGATGATCGTCAGTTATCCGATTTAGTCTCTGATTTTTTAGAAAGTGAAGGGTATCACGTAAAACAAGAGTTTCGTGGTGATACTGTGGAAAAGCGTATCGAGAAATTTTCTCCAGATATTATTATTCTAGATGTCATGTTACCAGGTAAAGATGGTTTTGCGGTTTGCCGAGATATTCGTCCCACTTATAAAGGACCAGTCTTGATGCTTACGGCTAAAGGAACGGATTTTGATCAAGTCTTAGGCCTAGAGATTGGCGCTGATGATTATGTGATAAAACCTGTAGAACCTCGTGTTTTACTCGCTCGTGTTAATGCTTTGCTTCGCCGTGGAGAATTACCATCGAATGGTAATGAAAAATCTGAAATAAGTTTTGGTGGATTACATATTAGTAAACGTTCACGTCAAGTAACACTTCAAAATCAAAATATTGATTTAACCAGCCAAGAATTTGATTTGTTATGGCTTTTAGCAAATCGTGCGGGTGAAGTTCAAAATCGTGATTTTATCTACAAGGCCGTGGTAGGAAGGGAATATGATGGTATGGATAGAAGTGTTGATGTGCGTATTTCTAGACTACGTAAGAAACTTCATGATTGTAATGAGACACCATTTCGTATCAAAACTATTTGGGGGCAAGGTTATTTATTTGTACCTGATGCATGGAGTTAATTTTTGATCTTACATCTCGGGGCTAATTAGCCCCGTTATTTGTTTTTATTGATAAATAACCATCACTTTTTTGATACCTAAACCTGTCGAGTAAACATATGAAACTCAATCGTTCATTTTTTAGTTTGTACTTTATAATTGTTTTCATTTTCATAGTGTTTACATGGTTATTAGATGAAGTGTGGAGTTCTTATTTAGAACAGGACATTGAATCCTATACCGGTTATAAAACGATGTTGGCGGCTGTTGGCGGTTACTTACAGAATTATCCTCAGGATGAGTGGCCGGATATTATCAACAAAACAAGTGATAAGTTTGAATTAAACTTTAGCTTAATGGCGTTATCTGATTTAGGTAATGGGCATCGTAAAGATAAAAAATCACTCAGAAAAGGCAACACCTACGTTTATTACGACAATGATGAAGTTATGCTACATCATTTACTTGAAGGCACAAATACGCTCCTTACTTTAGGCCCAGCTAAAATGCCGACACGGCCACGTGTAGAAGCATTGATTCGAGTTTTATTGATGACTTTTTTGGGAGGTATTATCTATTACTGGCTTAGGCCTATGTCGCGAGATCTTGATCAATTACGAAAATCGACAGGGCAATTTGGTGATGGAAATTTAGGGATACAAGCACCGACAGCAAAATCTAGAATGATAAAGCCGATGGTTAGCGCTTTTAATATGATGGCGCAACGTATAAAGCAGCTCATTGAGGCACATCAAGAACTGACTAATGCAGTGGCCCATGAATTGCGTACGCCACTTGCTCGTTCTAAATTCGCTTTACAAATGTTATCAACCAGTAAAGATGAAATTAAACAAGCCAAGTATCGGGATCAAATTTCTAGTGATATAAATGAGTTAGAAGAACTGATCAATGAAATGCTACTTTACGCTAAGTTTGATAGTGACAAACCAAGTTTACTCATCGAGCAATACTCGATAGGTGAATTGATTAATGGTCAATTGGACAATTATCAACATTTCTCTAGTTCTATCATTTTTGATAATAAGATTGGTCACGTTAGAATAAGTTGTGATGCCCATTTTATATTGAGGGCCGTTAATAACTACATTAGCAATGCTATTAAATATGGCGGAAGCCAAATTAAGGTTACGCTATTAACAAATGATTGTGACTGTATTATTACCGTAGAAGATGATGGTGAGGGAGTTAGTGATGAGCTTAAGCCTGTTATTTTTGATGCATTTTCTCGTGGCGATAAATCAAGAAATCGAGAAACTGGAGGCTTTGGCCTTGGCTTAGCCATTGTAAGCCGCATTATGGAATGGCATCAGGGAAGTGTTGATGTTATCGATAGTGAATTAGGTGGCGCATGCTTCGTATTGAGTTGGCCATTAAAATAGTAGGTTGTACTTTATTAATACAGTTACCGAGGTAAAAGCAATCGATTGAGCAGAGGTATTGAAATTTGCTAAATAAATGAAAATAAAACTAATTAATTCAAAAATATTGTCGATATAAACTTTATAGAAAATAATAAAGTTGAAGTGCATTGCTTACAGAGTCAGTTGACAGTCAAATTCTGGTACACGAACTACAATTAGGTGAACAACTTAATGAAAGTGTGCACAGTGCTCGACGAGCTGATTTTTCACTACTTTTAGCAATGTTAGCCGATGACGTTCAAAGTCATAGTCAATTTTCTTTACCAAAAACAGTTCCTGATGTAAAAAATACCAACGATGCAACATTACGAAAGGAATTTGAACTTCCTGAAAATGCTCCTTTATCCCTAGATGAAAATCATACCACTTCAATATTTAATCAATCTGAGCTTATCCAAAGTAATAAAATGGCTGAATTACACTTATCAAACGCTTTATCACCTAAGCCGCTTGCATTTCGTGACGATAAGAAACACATCACGCAACAAATAATCAGTAATACATCACTTTATTGTCAGAAAAAATTTAATCAGAAAAAGTATAATGAAGATATTGATTTAGACATTACGAGGTTATCATTTGATGCCAAAGGTTGGCTTAAAGCGGTTCATAACACCATCGTAAAAGCTCCTTTACTTGATGCTATTGCGTGATATCAGTAAATTAATTTATTAAGAATAAACGTTAATGATAGAAATTGTTTTTTATAATTTATAAACCGCAACATTGTTTGAATTTTTTCTTACTATTGCAAAAACATCGTTCATTTCTTTTAGGAGCAACTAGTTCTTCACTAGTGCTTACTTCACCATCTAGATAACGCCATTGGTTTTCTTCAAAAACAAACCGTGAAGTTTCCTTCATGAGGTAATACTTACTTTGATGCTTGTAATATGCAGAAAAACAGACCGTGGGAAAGTTCTGTTCTTCATTGGCATCTTTAATAGCACTATTATTTATTTCAATCGTATATTCACTTGCAGAATGAATGATAAGTCTTAACCATATTGTTTCTTGTGCCCACTCAGATATGTCATTTAGTGATTGTTGTTCTCTGCTAGCTTTTATATAAGTTTGATAAATATAATCAGCAGATTTTATTGCATAGGCACTATAACGAGAACGCATTAATTGTTCTGGCGATATCGCTGTTACTTCTTCAGTTATTATTAAGAAGCAGCATTGTTTGAAACTAATATTTGAACCACATGGGCATTGCATAAGTCGTGAGTCATTCTAAAAAAGTAGTTGATCTATTTTATCAGAGCAAAACTTTATTTTCTGTTTTAATAAAGGATAAACCTTTTCAAATTGTATCAATGCAATAATAAAGACGAATCCGAAATAGCTACGCAACTTGCTATTCGATTTTGGCTGAAAATGTTTTGTGTCGGCTTCTTCAAAATAATGCATTTGGTTTGTCCTTTTTCTGCGAATTGAGTTAATTGGGTTAATTGTGATTTATCTAATTTGGCGTTACATAAAATAACCGCTGAGCAATGTCCCTTCTCTAAGGCATCTTTAATTGTTTCAAGTGATATGTTCCGTTGATGAATATTCACTTTCAGTATCTTCGTTGGATCTATTTTTCCTTCAGTAGATAATTGCAGAAGAGGTTTTTCTTCAGGGTTTATCATCAAAATCCACTTATTATCCAAATCATGTTTTTCGAAAATTTCAGTATACTGTTGAGAAAGCTCAAACTTATTTGCGATACTTCTAACATCACACCAATTTGATTTATCGTTCGTTAAGCTTCTATTAGTTAAACTTAACTCACTGGAATTAAAGTAATTTGTCGTAATCATTTCTAAAACCTCTGTACACTGTATGTATGTACAGTATATCGTTTGTGTTGTTTATTCAAGCACTTTTCAACATTAATATTATTTAACTCTTATTAAAACGTAGAGTTATTAGAGAGGTGTAGGTTGTACGGCGACAGAACAATACAAATAAATATTTGTCTAATAAATGAGTGTTTATGCTTGATAGATATATGGACCGGCTAACTTGGGTAATAACAGGTATAACTATTTTTTAAAGATGAAAATTTTATTTAATTGTTTTCTACCACCTTAAGTTTTACTTAAGAAATAATTGTTACTTTTTATCATGTTCTATGAATCAATCTATAAAGAATTGTATTTACTATTTTTATGGAGAATATTTGTATGATGAGCGAGAATACAAACACGCTGAATAATATAAAGATGTAGATTAAAAAACTCCTATCTTAAGATGATGGAATAAGCAGCTAGTTTTTATCATTAAGATAGTTACAAAATATTCGATAAAACATTTAACAATAGACAATAAAAATTTATCGCCTGAAGGATTTAAATTAAAATATGCGAATATTATTAGTGGAAGATGACATGCCATTGGCTTTAGGCTTGCAACAGTCACTTCGTCATGAAGGTTTTGTTGTTAATCATGTTGATAATGGAAAATCAGCAATATCTGCATTGTCTGTCCCCGATCAAGATTTAGTTATACTTGATTTGGGCTTACCTGATATAGATGGAATAGAGGTACTTAAGCGTACACGAGATCGTAATCTCACCATCCCAGTGATCATTCTTACCGCACGAGATTCACTTGAAGATAAAGTTAAAGGTTTAGATTTTGGTGCAGATGATTACCTTGTAAAACCCTTTGAAATTAGCGAGTTGTTAGCGCGCCTTAGAGTCATTGAACGTCGTTTAGGAACCGCAAAGTCAGCATTGATTATCTGCTCAGATGTTTCTATTGATACAGCCGCTCATAAAGTTTCGATTAAAGATGAAGAAATAGGGACGTCTAAAAAAGAATATATGGTGTTAAAAGCCTTAATGGAAAATGCGGGTCGTATACAATCAAGGGAACAAATTGAATCACGGTTATATGAGTGGGGCGAAGAAGTGGCCAGTAACGCCGTTGAAGTGCACATTCATAATTTAAGAAAAAAACTACCAGAAAAATTTATTCAAACGGTGAGAGGCGTAGGTTATACGGTAAATAAAAGATAATGTCGATTCGCCGTTATTTAGTCCTTATTTTATTATCAATTATCACATTGGTAACATTTCTTGCAGCTATACAAGGCTATAAAGCAAGTATGGAGCAGGCAAATAATTTATTTGATGAACAATTACAAATTATGGGTAAAACATTATTAGCCACTTCAGCTATTTATAATGAAAATACTTTAAGGAGATCATTAGATGAAACGACAGTTGTTCCTTCAAAGCACATAGCTTATCAACTTTTTAATAATAAAAAGCTGCTATTACGTACTGATAACGCACCTAAAAAAAGTATCACTCAGCTATCTTCAGGGTTCACGGAACTTAACTTTCTTGGTCAGCGATGGCGTGTATTCATTGAGTCTTCTTCAATAGACCAACCTCATCATATTCATAAAAAAGTGATTGTTGCTCAACCCATAAAAGAACGATTTTCTCTTGCTGAACAAGTTATTTTATCTGCAGTAACCCCTATTATTTTAGTGATACCACTGATTGCTTTATTTATTTCTATGGCAATCCGACACGCCTTAAAACCGTTAACCGTTTTACGACGTGAACTCTCAGAAAAGAAAATTAATGACTTATCAAAACTTTCAAGCGAAACGACAAAAACAGAGTTACAACCAGTCATTCACACGTTGAATCAATTATTTGAACGATTATCTTCTGCTTTTTCTCGTGAACGTTATTTCGCTTCTGATGCAGCTCATGAACTAAGAACACCATTAAGTGTACTTAAAATTAATGTTCATAATTTACATATTACCCAGCGTGATAAACTCGACAGTCAGGGCCAAGCATCTCTAGTGCAATTAGCGCAAAGTGTTGATCGAATGGCGCATGTTGTTGATCAAATATTAACGTTAAATCGTACCAATCCTGATCAATTAACCATGGAAGTAACTAAACTTCCGTTAAAAGTATTATTACAACAAGTTATTAGTGACTTATATCCTGAAATAATAAAACATCAACATGACATTTCATTAGAAAGCCAAGTAACGACCCTTTACGCCAATGAATTTGCTTTATTGACATTAGTCAAAAACTTAATTGGCAATGCTTGCAAATACACACCTAATGGAGGCCATATATTGGTGAAAACTGAAGTTGACGAACAAAGCTTTACATTAATTGTTGAAGACTCTGGGCCGGGTATTGAAGAAAGTGAATATGGGCGAGTTTTTGACCGTTTTTATCGTGTGGGCGGTGATAGCCATCAATCAACTGTTGTAGGCTGTGGTCTAGGATTAGCGATTGTTCAGCATATTGCTAAGCTCCATAGTGCGAAAATAATTTTAGCAAAATCAGAACAATTGAATGGTCTTAAAATATCAGTGAATTTTCCCAAAAAGACTATGGGAGAAAATACGTGAAAACACACGCTGTTTTTATAAAAGAAATTAGTATTATCAGCATTGTTCTATTTTTAACGTTTAGCCCAGACGTTTGGGCAAAGCGTACTGAGTATGTATTAGAATTAAAAGACCACTTGTTTTTCCCGGCAGTCATAACCATTCCACCTAACGAAAAAGTGAAACTTATTATTTATAATCGGGATACAACCCCTGAAGAATTCGACAGTTTTGATTTAAATCGCGAAAAAGTTATCTTCCCCAATAAAAAAGCAGTCATCTTTATTGGACCATTGCCTGTGGGCGAATATCAATTTTTTGGTGAATTTAATCCTAATAGCGCAAAAGGAACTATTAAGGTGAAGTCGCCCCTTCATATCAAAGAAGCTATCGAACCTATTATAGGAAATAATAGAGGTGACATTTAATGTTGATTAATACCGTTCTTTTATTTTTGAGTAATAGTTTAGTTATTTTCATGATAGTAGCGTTGTTGATGTCGCTTAAAAGTAAGCTTTCCCTTTCGGGTATTGCACTTATTCTTGGTGCATTAGTCGGTGTTTTTTTGATGTTAATGCTTTGGTTTTATATCGATAAAATAAGCCTGATGAACGATGACACTGGCTTAGAATGGTTTTATGCTGCTTTGCATCTTCTCGTTTACTTTTTGATTTTATTTTTTATTAATATATCAAATAAAAATATTCAAAATACATTCAGCAATCAGAAAAAATCGCAGTCTGCTGCCGCAGTTCTTGCGCTCATTATAATGTTGCAGGGTACTAATTTTATTGTTTACTTTATCGGATACTGGTCATATGAAGATGCGGTAAATGCTCTTTTTGTTGGTGTTACTTTAGGTGCAGGGATCTGTATTAGTATTAGTGTATTATTGTACTTTTTTTGCTCTTTTCTTAATGAACGTTTATACGGTCAAAGTACTGAGTTTATTTTGATTCTTTTTGCTTGTGGATTAATTAATAAAACCAGTGATTTATTATTACAAATAGATTTCTTACCTAGCACTCGTATGATTTTCGACCTTAATTTTATTGTCAGAGAAAAGTCTGAACTAGGGTACTTTTTGAAAGCTTTATTTGGTTACGATGCAAGTCCAACGATATTACAAGTAGGACTGTATTTTACGGCTTTATTCACCGCTTTTATTTTGTGTCAATTCCCAAAAAAACTTTGGCGATTTTTTCGTTTGAAGGAAGTTATATCATGAAAAAAATATTTTTTACTTTGGCAATAATGTTGAGCTATTTTTATAGTGCGCAAACCTTAGCCGATGGGGTAGTGGTGGATAAAGTTTATCACCCGTATGTGTTGCCGAATGAAAAAGAAATCGAATGGCGACTATTGTCTCACCAAAATAATTATACTAGTAATCTAGCGCAACGGTTTGCTTACGGACAATCGATTCTTGACAACGTGATGGTAGAATTTTATATCGTGGCTGAACGTGATATTGATGATAATTTTAGTTTATCAGCCTATGAAATTGAAACCCGCTGGATGTTAACCGAACAAGGTGAATATTGGGCCGATTGGGGCATGCTTTTTGAATTTGAAAAAATCCACAATAAAGATATTTGGGAAGTAACTTCAGGTCTGTTGTTTGAGAAAGAGATAGGGCGTACGAGTTTAAGTATCAATGCTTTCATTATTTACGAGTGGGGTCATGATATTGAAAATGAGATGGAAATGGAATTTCGTGCCCAATATCGTTACCGCTGGTTGCCGCAATTTCAACCTGCAATAGAGTTATATTCAGGAGAGGATTACGTAGGTATTGGTCCTGCATTTATGGGAATACAGCGTTTTGATGGTCAAAAACAATTGAAGTGGGAAGCGGGCTTTATCACAGGACTAAATGGCAAGAGTAAAGACCATATTTTACGTGTAGCTATAGAGTATGAATTTTAATGATGAGTGTTTTTGTTAAAAAAAGAAGTCTAACTACAATGTTATGGCTTTGCACATGTTTGTTTTTATTAGTTCTTTCGTTAGGGTTAAGTTGGCAAGTCAATAAAAGTGCTAATTTTTTTTATGAGTTTTGGTATTCAAAACTCGACATTGAACAAACAATTAAAACTTATGTACCACAAAATACCGAAGGTAAACGAGACTTTGCTAGTACAAATACCCAACAGCATTTTAAGAGTTTCAATGAAATAGTCTATGAAATTAATAATAACGGAGAGGGATTAGCAAAACTCAGCTACCAAAATAATGACAAAGAGCAGAAACTATTACTCACAACAGCAGAGGTCGTACACTTACAAGATGTCAGTGATTTAGTTAACACATTACGTTCGACATCTATCGTTAACGCTTTACTATTACTTATTGTTATTTTGAGTGTTTATCGTTTTAAACAACCCAAACCTCATAAAAAAGAGCAATGGATGGCGATAGTTATACCAAGTGCCACTTTACTAATAACGTTCAGTGTATTCGGTTTTACAGATATATTTTACTACTTACATACGTTGGTATTTCCTGAAAATCATCAGTGGTTTTTTTATTATCAAGAATCGTTAATGAGTAGTTTAATGAAAGCACCAGACTTATTTGCGGGAATCGGCTTATCGCTCGTGGTTATAGCGTTAATTATTTATGTGATTATTTATCGATTATTGATGACAAAAATTTTCAATGGGTAATGATTAATAAATGATGTATTGAAATTAATGAAACATGTGGCATTCATTTGTAAATTACAGCTTAGCAATTTACTAAGCTTTAAAAGAACTTGAAACTAATTTTAAAGTTTGATCATCTCTAATTCCTTAATACGTGCTTTACTCAATAAAATATAACACTTTTTGTAAGCCGCTGCTGCGCCAGTTTTTGGCGAAATTGCAAGGTATTGCCATCGGCAGTCGTTTTCTCTGAAGGTGATAAAATTACGTTGAGAACGCTTAAACATATCTAAGGCAGAACGTCTGCCCGTTGTTAAGGCAAACTCCTCAAGAATAAAAACCTGATTGTTTATCCACGTCTGTAATTCTTTATCTATCGATGCTTTGACTATATCAAAACAACTAGATAACCCTGAAGTTGTGTCTTGTTTGGCTTCACATTGCTCAATCGATTTTTTTGCATAGCTTGTAGAAGATAATAAGCAAAAAGCTATTGCTACACTGTAGGTAAAAAGTTTCTTCATTATACTCTTCTTTATGTTTCTAATGACTTCATAAAAATAATGCATTTATTTAAAATTATAGTCGTTTATCTTTATGAGGGCAGTACTTTTTTGTAAGGTTTTACTGTAACTTTTTTATAAACACCAGCCTCAATATACGGGTCTTGATCTGCCCATTCTTGTGCGTCAGGTAAACTATTGAATTCAGCAACAATGAGTGAACCGGTAAAGCCTGCATCTCCAGGGGATTCATTATCAATAGCTGGACAAGGTCCTGCAATTAATAAACGCCCTTGATCTTGCAAGGCTCGTAAACGTGCTAAGTGATTTTCACGCACTGACATTCTTAGTGCTAAGCTATTTTCAACGTCTTCTGAATAAATTAGATAAAACATTTATTTTCCATATATTAAAGGGTGACTGTTAGATTTATTGGTTGTTTTCGTCTTCTACAGATTGTTTACTTTCAATCTCGCTTTCATCTTCATCATCTTGTAAATATTTCGATAGTGATAAAACAGAGCCGATAGAGAAAATGAACATTAAACCAGTTAAACCGAATACTTTAAAGTTAACCCAGATATCTTGGTCAAAATTAAAAGCAACGTATAAATTCAAAAATGCGCAAAAAGCAAAGAATAAAGCCCACGCTAAATTAAGCTTCCCCCAAATGTTTTCAGGCAGAATTAATGCTTCATCAAGAAAGTCTTTAATGATGTTTTTCTTAAATACTTTGTCACTGATTATTAGCGCAATAGCAAAAAACAAATTAATAATTGTAACTTTCCATTTGAGGAAAGTATCATCGTGCAAGAATATGGTCAAACCACCGAACACGGCAATAAGTACAAAAAATATTAAAGTACGTTTAGGAATTGCCTCTCTATTGATGAGATAGTAAATAATTTGTGCTGCGGCAAGAATAATTAATGAACCTGTTGCCCAGTAAATGTCCATTACTTGATAAACAATAAAAAAAACAACTAGCGGCAGGTATTCAAAAAGTGCGTGCATAGTATCAATGTTTCGATTTTATTTATAAGTATGAGTTGATTCTACTCAAAGCGAAGCCATTAGCCAAATAATAATTTTGTCAACGTTGGCCACTTATTTTCAATATATAAATAAAGTATGATGATAATGTATGATAAACATCACACATTATCATTAATGAAAACATATTTTTATGCCATTAAACCAAAGGGATCATCAATAGAGTGCGATGGTTCTGTAAACCATTTTGCACCATGTTCAGTCATATAAAAATGATCTTCAAGACGAATACCAAATTCATTTGGTAATACCAACATTGGCTCATTTGAGAAACACATACCGACAGCGAGTGGTGTTCTATCACTACGCACTAAATAAGGCCACTCGTGAATATCTAAACCTACACCATGGCCCGTTCTATGAGGACAACCAGGTGTTTCGTAGTCAGGCCCCATATCTTGGCTCGCTAAATAATCGCGAGCAGCAACATCAACATCACCACATGGAATGCCAACTTTAGCTGCTTCAAATGCCTTTATTTGCGCATTTTTCTCTAGTAACCACATTTTACGCTGACGTGCGTTAGCTTCACCAAAAACATAGGTTCGGGTAATATCTGAGTTGTATCCTTCTACCTGACAGCCTGTATCAATTAGCACAATATCATTTAGTTCTAAAGCTTTTGGAGATTTAACACCGTGTGGGTAAGACGAATCTTCACCGAATAAAACAATACAGAAATAAGAACCAGCGGGGGCTCCTACTTTTATATGGGCTTGATGTATAAAGTGAGTGACTTCTTGAGTACTTATCCCTACATATAATATTTTTGCAACCGCTTTATGAACTTCCATCGTCATATCTTTAGCGCGTTGAAGTAATGCAATCTCATGTGACGATTTTTCACTGCGACATCCAGACGTAATTGCTTTTGCGTTTATAAGCTGGTAATTGTTAGCGCATTGTTTAATACCATCAGCGATAAAAAATGAGGTTGATTCGTCAAGCGCAATAGTACCTGAATCAATATCCATATTTTTTAAGATTTCAATAAATAATTGATAAGGGCTTTCATGCTCTTGCCAACCATTAATTTTACCTTTAATGGTCATATACTGTTCTAGCGTGTTCACTTCAAAATAGGGGGTAATATATTGAATTTCGCCTTCTTTTGGAATGATTGCGCCCACCATACGTTCGCTTGCATACCATTTAGTCCCTGTGAAATAATACAGGTTAGTACCAGCATCGACATAAGTCGCATCAATATTATTGGCTTTCATTAATTGCTGAGCTTTAGATATACGAGCATTAAATTCGTTTGAAGAGACAGGCTGAACATCACCTACCATGTTGTTAAGATTGGCTAATTCAGTTGCTGCGTCAGAGCTACCTACACCTATTGTCATTTTTTGTGTCATTACAGTTCCAAAATAATATTTACGATTTTGGTATTATGACATTATTATGTTATACAATATACACTTTTGGTGTTCATGTAGATCCAAAGACTACTTATTATATTACACGCCCTACATATGGTTTAAGAAACATATAAACTTTCTGATAGGGTTAACGCTTCCTCGTAAAGTTCGGGCTCGCTTTCCTGGAAATGTTTTACTCTTGTAATTGCTTGCGGAAGATCTTGGTTTGCTGCATGAATAAGCCACGCTAAACCCATTGAGTGATCTTCTTCTGTGCCTTCACCTAAGAAGAATGATCGGCCCATAGCGCCCATTGATTTTGCATGCCCAAGTTTAGCGGCTTGTTCAAATAACTGAAAAGCTTGCACGATATCACCTTTTTCTCTTTTTAAAATGGCTTGATCGAAAAGGTCAATATCTAATTGAGCTGATTCAATGTTATGAATAATACTTTTTTCTTCATCCGTATTTATATGCTCAGTATAAATGTCTGATTCTGAAGTTGTAACTGACATGTCAGTGTCTTCAATATTTTCAATGAATTCATTTGGCTCATTTTTTACGAAGTCATCATCAGAAAAAATATCTCTAATATCAATGTCTTTTCTCTTCTCTGTTAGCAAACAGCTCATTACTGCATCATATCGGCCATTAAGCTGTTCTATTGTTTGTTGTTGCTTAGCCATTTGCTCTTTGTAATATTTTACATCATGACTCAATTGATTGATTTGATCATTCTGGAGGGAAATAAGTGTTTGATGAGAATGTTTTAAATTATCAATATTAGATTGATTAGCGTGATCTATTCTTAATTGTTGGCTGTGACTATATTGCTCGAATCGTTGTAATACCCCTTGAACACTCTGCTCGTAGTTATTTTTCATTTTCTCAAACCAACGGAATACTTGGCTCGGTACTTTTTGACTCTCTTGTGACATTGTCATTCCCAATTATTCTTCATTGTTTCAACCATAATAATTGTAAACAGGGAAAGCAATATATTCATTAAAATAAACCGGACTATTTTTATGTTTATTTTTTAAACTGTTTTGTTGGTTCTTTGTAAACACCTAAAAAATAGTAAATTTTTTGTAGAAATAAACTTGCAGATAATTTTTTTTGTCTTATGTTTATTGATAGGTTCTAAATTTTCATGTGAATTGATAAGGGATTATATGTTCAAATTACCGGCTCAGTTAACGATTGCTCAAGTTGATGACTGTAAAGCACAACTACTGATCGAAATTGATAAGAATGATGTTATTACTTTTGACGATAGTGATGTCACTAGTATTGATACAGTAGGCGTTCAATTGCTTTTAGCTGCGGTAACTTACATCGCTTCACAAAATAAAGAACTTGACTGGAGTTCTTCTTCTTCAGTTATTCAAGAAAGCGTTAAGCAACTAGGGCTTAACGAAGCCATTTTAAATCAATATCTGAATGCTTAATTATGATTAAGTCTTTGCAGTTATATTCAGCTTAAAAAGGAAAAACACATGACCAAAGTGTTGGTTGTAGACGACTCTAACTCTATTCGCGATATGGTTAGCTTCACATTAAAAAGTGCCGGTTATGAAACGGTTGAAGCAAAAGATGGGCAAGACGGGTTAAATAAAGCGAAAGGAACATCTATCGATTTAGTTATTTCTGACGTAAATATGCCCATTATGGACGGTATAACCCTCTGCCAAGAATTACGTAAACTACCCAGCTTCAAATTCACTCCAATTTTGATGTTAACCACAGAAAGTTCTGGAGATATGAAAATGCGTGGTAAAGCAGCAGGAGCTACTGGCTGGCTAGTTAAACCTTTTAACCCTGAAAAATTATTAGCAACCATTAAAAGGGTTGTTAGGTAAAGCTATTATGAGTGTAGATCTATCGCAATTTATTCCAAGTTTTTTAGAAGAAAGCTTTGAAGGCCTCGAATTAATGGAGTCGAGCTTGCTAGATTTAGAGCAAGGTGATGATGAAACGATTAATTCAATTTTTCGCGCAGCGCACTCTATAAAAGGTGGTGCGGGTACTTTTGGTTTTAACAATGTTACTGAATTTACCCATTTAGTAGAAACACTACTTGATGAAATGCGTGATGGAAGACGCAATATTAAACAAGATGATGTTGAACTATTATTAGACTCTGTTGATTGTATGCGTTTACTCATTGAGTCTATCCGCGATGAAACAGAATGCGATACTTCAAAAATAATTGAAACATCAGCATTGTTAGAAAAAGCCTTAGCGGCTGATGGTATCGAAGTGAGTGAACCTTTAACGATTAATGGTTCAGAAGATGTTGATACAAAAAATGATAATTCTACTACTTGGCAAATAAAATTTATTCCCGAACATCATTTGGTACAAACGGGTAACGATCCATTATTACTTTTTAATGCACTAGCTGATTTAGGTGAAGTCACTTTAGTCGCATGCGCAAAAGAATTACCCGCTTTAAACGATATTGACGCAGAAGAAATTTATTTAACTTGGAATTTAACACTAGAGTCAAGCGCAAACGAAGATGACATAAAAGAAGTTTTTGAATGGGTTGAAGACGAGTGCGAATTAATTATTACCAAAGAAAATATTATTAGTAGTGATTTACCGCCATTAGAAATATCTAATATAGAATTATCAACTGAAACACCTTCACTTGACGAACCTGATGTCATAACACCACCAACACCAACACCAACAAATCAAAAATCTGAAGAAACTTCAAATAATTCTGATAAACCATCAAGTAAAGCTAAGAATGACTTGGGTTCTATTCGAGTTGGAGTTGATAAAGTAGACAGTTTAATAAATTTAGTTGGCGAATTAGTCATAACTCAATCTATGTTATCGGAATTGGGTAATGATTTCGATTTATCAAAAGTAGAGCGACTCAATTCAGGGTTAGAACAATTACTTCAGAATACAAAAGAATTACAAGAAAGCGTAATGCGTATTCGTATGCTACCTATAAGCTTTGCCTTTAATCGTTTCCCAAGATTAGTTCATGATTTATCTAAAAAGACGGGTAAAGAAGTTGAGCTTATCTTAAAGGGTGAGCAAACAGAATTAGATAAAACTGTGATGGAACAGATTGGAGATCCTCTTGTTCATTTGGTCCGTAACGCTGTTGATCATGGTATTGAATCTGCTGAAGTTCGATTAGCAAGTGGTAAACCCAAAAAGGGAACCATAATGTTAAACGCTTATCATCAAGGCGGCAGTATTGTTATAGAAATTAAAGATGATGGTGGTGGGATCGACCGTGAAGCTGTTTTTAATAAAGCCTTAGAGAAGGGCATTGTTGATGATAATACTGTATTAACCGACGCTCAGACCTTTGATTTACTTTTTGAACCTGGATTTTCTACGGCAAAAGAAGTAAGCGATATTTCTGGTCGTGGTGTAGGTATGGATGTAGTTAAAAAGAATATTCAATCTCTCGGTGGACGTATTCAGGTTGAATCAGAAAGTGGAAAAGGAAGTACTTTTCGCGTCAATTTACCGCTTACGCTTGCCATTTTAGATGGACAACTCGTTCAAGTAGGTACCGAAACATATATTATCCCTCTTATAACTATTGTTGAATCTCTACAACCACAAAAAGAGCTGATTAATCGAGTGTCTGGCGATATGGTTCTTTATCGTCTTCGTGAAGATAATGTTCCCGTTATACCTGTGTATCAATTGTTCAATATTCCATGTGAGTTTGAAAATATTGAAAATTCATTATTAGTTGTTGTTGAAGCGGACGGTCAGAAAGTTGGTTTAATGGTTGATGATTTACTCGCTCAACAGCAAGTTGTAATAAAAAGCTTGAATGATAACTATCAACAAGTTGAAGGTGTTTCTGGAGCAACTATATTAGGAGACGGTTCTGTTGCAATGATATTAGATGTTCCCGGTATTATTTCCATGGCGCTTGCTCAAGCTCAGTTGAATCAAAAAAACAGATCAACGTTTCAACCCAAAATAACACAGTCAATATCTGAAGGAGTGAGCTCTTAATGGATATTCAAATGTTAGCAGAAGAAGTACCTGTCGAGGGGGAATACTCCCTTGAAGGTATCGACTTTATAACCAGTGGTGAACAATATCTGACATTTTTATTAGCAGAGGAACAATATGCTGTTGATATTTTATGTGTAGAGGAAATTCGCAGCTGGGAAAATCCAACCCGTATCCCAAACTCTCCTCAATATATAAAGGGAGTGATAAATATGCGCGGTATTATTGTACCTATTGTTGATTTACGAATGAAATTCAATATTGGTGAACCAGTCTATTGTGAAACAACCGTAGTGATAGTTCTAACAGTAGAAACTGAAGAGAAAACACGCACGATTGGTTTTGTCGTTGACGCCGTATCTGACGTTTTAAATGTTGAACTTAATGAAATAAAGCCTGCCCCCGTCTTTGGAGGTTGTGTTCCACAAAACCACCTCGATGGACTCGTTAATGTAGGCGAAAATGTTGTCACGATACTTAACGTTAAAGCTTTACAAGCTGTTGAAAAACATCAAGTAAGCTAATAAAGGAAGATACTATGGAACAAGAGCAAGAATATCTCACCTTTGTTTTAAGTGGCGAAGAGTATGGTGTTGACATTTTATGTGTACAAGAGATACGTGTTTGGAGTTCGGTCACAGAGTTACCGAATAAGCCTGACTACATAAAAGGCGTTATAAATTTACGAGGTATTATCATACCTATCATTGACTTAAGGCAGCGCTTTGGTCAAGAGCCGCTAGAGTATAACGAACAAACAGTTACCATTATTTTACGTAATCAAAATAGTCAAAAAACGATGGCAGTTGGCATTGTTGTAGATGCGGTTTCAGAAGTGTACAAGTTTGACAAAAAATCAATACGAACTCCACCTGCATTTGGAAATAATATTGACCGCTGTTTTTTGCAGGGATTAGCAACAATTGAAGATAAGCTGATTATCTTACTAGACAGCAACAGTTTATTAGACCAAAACGAACTTTATCATGTTGAAGATAGAGTCGGGAATTCGTAGCTATTAATGAACTTTATACGTAAATGGTTATTTATTTAAGTTGTTGGGTAAAGTAAGTAACAATATCTAATTGGAGTAAGAATTATGACTGAGAATCAGATCCGTCTAGTTCAACAAAGTTGGCAAAACGTTCTGATACTTTCACCAGGAATTGGCGATTTATTTTATCAGCAGTTATTTAAGTTAAGACCTGAATTGGACACGTTGTTAACAAATGTGAAGGATAATGGTAAAAACAGTAATCAATATTTTATTCGTTTATTAACCCGTAAAATCAGCTTGTTAAAACCAAATATATTGGCTGAAAAAAAAGACAAAACACTAACAAGTACAAATTTAATAAAAGATTACCAAGAAGATGTAGAAAATGCATTGTTGCAAGCATTTACATTGATACTAGATAAAGATTTTAAAATCACGCTCAAAAGGGCATGGGTTTCAATAATTAAACGTTTAGTAGGGAGTATTATTAATGAGTTATTGCTCAACCCTATAAAAATAAACGATAACATTCAATCGATAGGGAAATATACTACCATGGGTAAAGATACAGAAGTTTCAGTTGACCAAACTAAAGAATTGCAACTTACAGACATGTTAGCTCAGATAGAAGCGCTCAATAAAGTTCAAGCCGTGATTGAGTTTAATATGGACGGGACGATTATTACCGCCAACGAAAACTTTTTAGTGACATTAGGTTACAGCTTAGAAGAAGTGCAAGGTCAACATCACAGTATGTTTGTTGAGCCCGACTTTAAAGTAAGCGCAGAATACAAAGAGTTTTGGGAAAGCCTCAACAGAGGTGAATTTGAAACAAAAGAATATAAGCGTTTAGGTAAAGGAGGTAAAGAAGTTTGGATACAAGCGTCTTACAATCCCATTCTAGACTTAAACGGTAAGCCTTATAAAGTCGTTAAATTTGCCTCGGATGTTACCCAACAGAAACTCATTAATGCTGACTTTTCAGGTCAAATTTCAGCAATAAGTAAAGCACAAGCGGTTATTGAGTTTAATATGGACGGTACGATTATTACCGCCAATGAAAACTTCTTAGTGACATTAGGTTACAGCTTAGAAGAAGTGCAAGGTCAGCATCACAGTATGTTTGTTGAACCAGATTTTAAAGTAAGCGCAGAATATAGACTTTTCTGGGAAAGCCTCAATAGAGGTGAATTTGAATCAAAAGAATATAAGCGTTTAGGTAAAGGTGGTAAAGAAGTTTGGATACAAGCGTCTTACAATCCCATTCTAGACTTAAACGGTAAACCTTATAAAGTCGTTAAATTTGCCTCGGATGTTACCCAACAGAAACTATCGGCTGCTGATTTTTCAGGTCAAATTTCAGCTATAGGTAAATCACAAGCGGTGATTGAGTTTAATATGGACGGGACGATTATTACCGCCAACGACAATTTTTTGTCGGCGTTAGGCTACACATTGAGTGAAATACAGGGACAACATCATAGTTTATTTGTAGAAGCAGCTCAAAAGTCGAGCTTGGAATATCAGCAATTCTGGCAAAAGCTCAATCGTGGAGAATTCGACAGTGGCGAATATCTACGTATAGGCAAGGGTGGTAAAGAAGTTTGGATACAAGCGTCTTATAACCCTATTTTAGATTTGAATGGCAAAACAATGAAAGTGGTTAAATACGCATCAGATATTACAGGAAGGAAGTATGCTATTGCCCAAATTAAAGACACGTTAATGACATTGTCTGAAGGTGATTTAACGCAATATATTGAAACAGAGTTGGTGGGGGAATTTAGTATTATCGGTACTTCAATTAATGAATTTATCGACGTGTTAAGTAATATGGTGGGCGAAATCCGCAGTGCATCAACTAATGTTTTTGATTCAGCTAGAGAGATTGCTGAAGGTAACAATGAACTAAGCCATAGAACAGAGTCTCAAGCATCAAGTTTAGAAGAAACAGCTTCTGCAATGGAAGAGCTTACAAGTACAGTTCAACAAAATGCAGAGAATGCTTCCGTTGCAAGCACCTTAGCTAGTTCGGTTATGGAAAAAGCCAGTAATGGTGGCGCTGTTGTGAAAAGTGCAATTACCGCGATGAGTGATATTAATAAGTCGAGTAAAAAAATTGCAGATATTATCAGTGTTATTGACGAAATTGCCTTTCAAACCAATTTACTCGCATTGAATGCTGCAGTTGAAGCAGCCAGAGCGGGTGAGCAAGGACGTGGTTTTGCAGTTGTCGCAGCAGAAGTGCGTAATTTGGCTCAACGATCAGCAGGAGCCGCGAAAGAGATTAAAGGCTTAATCAACGACAGTGTTGAGGCTGTTGGTCAGGGAACTAAATTAGTTGATGAAACAGGACAAACCTTTACTGAACTTGTTTCTGCGATTGAAGAAGTAGGTAAAATGATTAGCGATATTGATAGTGCCGGTAAAGAGCAATCAGCCGGTATTGGGGAAGTCAGTGCTGCAGTAAGTCAAATGGATGAAATGACACAGCAAAATGCTGCGTTAGTCGAAGAAGCTGCTGCATCGAGTAAATCAATGGAAGAGCAATCTCAAGCGTTGCTCGATCAAGTTGCCTTCTTTTACAATAACAGTGAGCTAGAGCCTGAAGTAAGAACACCTGCACGTCGTGAACACCCTCAACCAACTAGCCGTGCATCACGCTCTCAACCTACAAGTAGAGCACCAGCAAGAAAGTCGAGACCGGCCCCTAAAGCAAGTAGAGCAAAAACAGATTCTGATCAAGAATGGGAAGAATTTTAGAGATACTTACTTATGACAAGTCGTGATAAAGCATTTGAATTAAGTAAAGAAAATTTTAGTTTTATTTGCCAATACGTTTATGATATTGCTGGTATTGTTCTCAATACCAGCAAAAAAGAAATGGTTTATAGGCGTATTACTCGTATTATTCGTGAACGTAAGATTTCATCGTTTACAGAATATTGTGATTTATTAAAAGCGGAACCGGAAAAAGAAAAAGATTATTTTATCAACGCGATAACAACGAACTTAACAAGTTTTTTTCGCGAACAGCATCATTTTGATTATATGGTTCAGCATGAATTACCAAAGCTTATTAAAAATAGCTTAACAAATCATAAAAGGTTACGAATTTGGTCTTCAGCTAGTTCAACAGGAGAAGAACCTTACAGTATTGCAATTACATTATTAGAGACAATGAAGGACAGCTTAAGCCAATGGGATGCAAAAATATTAGCCACAGATATTGACAGTAATGTGTTAGCTGCAGGAAAAAGCGGTGTATATGATGATCGGAGAATTGAAGATATTCCCAAAAAGTTCAAGGAAAAGTATTTTCACAGAGGTGTTGGGAATAATAAAAATAAAGTGAAAGTGGATAAAGAGTTAAGTAAGCTCATCACTTTTAAACAGTTGAATCTATTACATGATTGGCCAATGAAAGGGCCTTTTGACATTATTTTTTGTCGTAATGTAATCATTTACTTTGATAAAGAAACTCAGCAAGAATTATTTGCTCGGTATTATGAAATGTTAACACCAGGAGGTTTGCTTATTTTAGGTCATAGTGAAAATTTGGGACCTTACCAAGCTCACTTCGACAATGTTGGGCGAACTATTTTTAGAAAGTCATTTTAGTTATGGTGTTATCTATAGAATCGAAAAAATTATGGTACTAAATAGACAAAACAATATTTATGTTGAGCAATGCTTAGAACAATGCTTACCAGAGTTTTTACATGTAAATCATTACTGGGATAATAAAAGAGAGCAGGTAATAGCAAAAATTTTACCCGGTGAGTTTTACATGACAAAGGACAACGTTGCCATCGCTACAACATTAGGTTCATGCGTTTCTGCTTGTATTTGGGATGAAAAAAGTGGTATTGGTGGCATGAATCATTTTATGTTGCCACTTACCGAAAAAGAGGCTCATGAAGTTGACTGGGGTCAACGTGGAATTGCATCAGATGCAACACGTTATGGTAACTTTGCTATGGAACACTTAATCAATATGATTTTGAAAAGTGGTGGCAGGAAAGTTAATTTACGAGCAAAAGTATTTGGTGGTGGAAAAGTTTTAAAGCAAATGTCAGATGTTGGTGATAGAAATATCCGTTTTGTTCTAAAATATTTGGAAGATGAAAATATAAGTGTAGAAAGCTCTGATTTAGGCTCTTTTTATCCCAGAAAAATATTGTTTGAACCTAGTTCTGGACGTGCTTTTGTTAAAACGATTGATAATTTACACAATGATACGATTACTCGAAGAGAGAATGATTACCGAAGTCGTATATATGAAGCACCTTTAGAAGGTGATGTAGAGCTGTTTTAGTTATAACTATTAAGTTAGGATGTTAGTTAAATGGAACCAATAAAAGTATTAATCATTGATGATTCCTCTGTTATTCGAGCCGTTATCAACGAGGTGCTAAAAGACGAAACAGATATTGTAGTTGTTGGAGAAGCTAAAGATCCTTTAGTTGCCCGTGAACAAATTAAAAAGTTAAATCCTGATGTGCTTACTTTAGATGTTGAAATGCCGAAAATGGACGGTATAACGTTTTTAAAAAACTTAATGCGTTTAAGACCTATGCCAGTCGTTATGTTATCGACTTTAACAACAAAAGGGGCTGATACGACTTTAGATGCTTTGGAATTAGGGGCTATTGATTTTATTGCTAAACCAAGTTTTGAAGAATTGATTGAAAATAAATCTGCTTTTAAAGCAAAACTCATCCGAAAGGTTAAATTTGCAGCTTCTGTTGATAACAAAAACCATAAAATAATCAGTGCATCATCAAAAACAGATGAAAATATCGTTCATTCTTTTGATGGGTGTCAGCGTTCAAATCATATTGTTGCAATAGGCGCATCTACAGGTGGAACTGAGGCCGTTAAAAGAATCATTACTACCTTACCTAGTAATTGTCCTCCTATAGTAGTAACTATCCATATTCCTGAAACGTTTAGTGCAAGATTTGCCGAGCGTATGAATGCTTATTGTGCGGCGACTGTTCAAGAAGCAAGGCATGGTCAAAAAATAAAAGAAGGAAATGTTTATATTGCCCCTGGAAATATGCATCTTAAGGTTGAAGCTAAAGGCGGAACCCTTTATTGTATTTTGGATGATTCAGAAGAAGTGAATCGTCATAAACCGTCTGTTGATGTTTTGTTTAATTCTTTAGTACCCTTAGCAAATAATGTTCAAGGTGTT
>Ga0209495_1000415_pt1 | contig 33913 bp, 30 predicted proteins | sample EN1Hudsemesocosm_FD_184629 | JGI IMG/M metagenome (GOLD analysis project Ga0209495, IMG submission 184629) | Methane-oxidizing microbial communities from mesocosms in the Hudson Canyon - EN1E Hudson Canyon (SPAdes) (version 2) | ecosystem: Environmental > Aquatic > Marine > Cold seeps | place... | reverse complement strand
GTTTGTTATTCATAACTTACGCCTCTGTTGTTCTATCCATGGTGACCACTTCAGTTTAATAGACCATCATAGAGGTTGCAATCTTGCGGGATTTTAGAGTTTCAGAAACAAAAAATGCCCCGCTAAAAAAGCGAGGCATTTGAATTTGGTAGGACTAGGCGAATTCGAATCGCCGACCTCATCCATGTCAAGGCGTAAAACTCCCATATCAACAGATACAACAAACTACACTGAAATACTATTTTATCTATTTATTACAATGCGTTACTTAATAAACAATAAGACCTCATTGTAGCCACTTGTTGCTAATTGTTTCGATCATCTGCTACCATATTGCTACCACGCTATGTTTAGGTAGGAACAGATGACATCTTCCAAGTTAACAGCAGGCACAACTTCTGAGTTTAATTCAAAGGCCGCGAAAGGCGATAAATTTTGGGACGACGAAGTCAAAGGGTTCCATATCCTAAAAATTGCGACAGGCTCTTCTTTCCGAATTTTCTACAGAAACCAATCAGGCAAACAGCGTGTCGCTACTCTTGGGCGTTACGGCTCTATCACCGCAGATCAAGCCAGAAAGCTCGCAAAGGAAGTCTCAGGTAAAGTGGCGACAGGTGAAGATGTTTCCGAAAATAAGGCACAGGCCAGAAAACTTGAAAAACATCTAGCAACCCAAACTTTAGGGGCTTTTATTGAAGGGCCATATACTATCTACCAAACGCGCAAGAAATCCGGTGACGCTACCATTTCAATGTTAACAAAACACTTCGGAGTTTTTTGGGCAAAACGCATGACTTCAATTTCCACTGGTGATATAGACCGCTGGCATCTGGCAATGGAATCTAAAGGACTCCGGTTTGTGTCCATCGAGCGAGTACTTGGCGCATTGAAAACATGCTTAAATAAGGCGGTCAAACTTGAAACAATTAAGGAACACAAGCTGAAAGGTTATCAGCTAGACAAGCCTAGTCACTCGGAGGATGATTTAGCCTCTGCCGCGCCCGTTAGACGTTATTTAACTGATTCGGAGACGGTGCTTTTCTTTAAAGGAATTGACCTTTACCAAGAAAATAAACGCCGAGAACGGCGCAGCAGCCGCTTACACGGGCAATCGCATTTACCAAACTTAGACGATGTTGAATTTGTTGACCACGTAAAACCATGGCTTCTCACGATTTATTACTCTGGCTTAAGGCCCGGCGATATATTTGGGCTTCGCTGGGAGCATGTAGATTTAAACTTTAACAACATTACCAAAATCGTTGAGAAAACAGCACATCACGACGACACTCCCGTCTCGTTCCCAATGTCAGACGCCCTTGCCCAAATGTTAAAATCTTGGAGCAAGCAGCATGACGACCCTACAACTGGATATGTATTCACTAGTCGGCGGACTCACACGCGAATGGATAAAACGTCTATGCAAAAACCTTGGAATGAAATCAAAGATTACGTGGGTATTGATAGTAGCCTTCAAATTTACAGCCTTCGTCACAATTTCGCCTCACAGTTAATACTTAATGGTGCGGACCTATTAACGGTTTCAAAACTAATGGCCCACAAAAATATTCAAACAACCATTAAACACTACGGACACCTTAAGCCAGGACAAGCTAGAGAGTACTTAGATCAATTCGCAAATCGCAACCTTGAGCCAAACAAAGTGGTTTCAATCACTGGCTAACCTAATTGCTGTGCCTAGGCTCATTACCGAAACGGTGGATTACCTACTCACCTTGGCGCAGCATCCGTACCGTAGGACGCATAGGTGCGCACAATGTTAAAACCCGGCATATCTGCCATTGAGGCTGGCATCAGATTAGCATTTCTCCCTTACCCCTCTTGGGAAGATTTTGACCAATTACACGATGACCTTTTACAGAGGGAAAAAAACAATAAAAGCAATCCCCGCCTGGTGCCGAACCATATTAAATCCCCAGAGCACCTTAACCCTAAATTAAAAAAAGGCACCAATACTAAGTTTGAAAACGGAGACGTCTTAGAGTATGACGAAAAACATGATAATGGTGGCGTCTTCATTGTGAACTCTATGAATGAAGCTTACAGAAACGCAGATTTAATTGTTGCTACATACGAAAGCCAAATTAAGCATTCATCGAACAAAGATGGCAGATCGACTTTATGTCTAAGCGATCCTAGAACTACATCAATTGACCGGAAAACAAGGTTCACAGTCCCAAGTATTGAAGCATGGTGTATGGATCAGGGCTATCAACTCCCCCCATCGATGGACGATGAGACGCTTAAAATATTTTTAGACCAACTTTCTCCAGACCCAGAGACTCAGTTCGATTCAGCTTTTGACTTGATCACTATGATAGATACGCTAAATCAAGAGCTTACTGACCCACAACCCACCAACCGGCACAGCCTACCGTACCAATCTAGTTACATATATGCCCTAACGAAGCTACAGCGCATCTTTGATAACCCTGAGATTAAAGGTGGGGATATTTTAATCCCGCCGCCGCCTTTCGTACCGAATGGTGCGAACTTAGCTAGGTCAGTCGTTGATGAAAGCGAGAGTAATGTTGGCTCTACCAGCCCATTTAATGTCTTCCGTGATATGGCTAATCTATCGTTCAAAGAGGTTGAGTTCATAATAAATACCGACCGCTTACTAATTCGAGTGAACGCTAGGTCTAAACAAGTCAGTGTAGCGTATTCGGACTTAGGGCTTACTAACAAGAAAAGCAAAGTAACTCTTAACGCCCAAGGTAAGTTATTTTTAGAGATGATCAAAGGATTACGCCAGCCACGGCCGACAGATACTGACTTAAAAAAGTTAACAAGGTCCCTAAAGAATGCCTTTGCCTCAGATGAGTCTCCATTTGACAAAGGAAAGCCTAAATATAAATCTCGTATACCTGAGGACGATGAAGCCAAGCGTAAGGCAGAAAAATACCAGGCTTCGTTTAACGATGAAATTCACAGCCCTATTGGACTTGATACGAAGACGGATGAGTGGATGAAAAGTCAAGGCCATGAGTGGGAATAGATGAAAGGTAAAGGCCACATTAGCTCGAACCCTAAGCACTATACTTGGTCAACCTTAGTCAACCTTGGTCAAAATAATTATAGCTTATGATCTTAAACATCTGTTATTTAAGACGTTTTTAAGAGCTTATTAGTCAACTCTTCCCATAGCTACTGAGAACCAAACAAATCTCAGGAGCTATAAAAATGAACATCCAGAATCACACTCACAAATCTCGCCTAGATACACATGAAGGCGCTTCCTATATTAGTCTAGCATCAAACACCTTACGAGCATCAAGAACCAGTGGAGTCTTATGCGGTGTCCCTGCGCCGGCTTATCGAAAGATTGGCCGCAAAGTCCTTTACGACCGCGTTGTCCTGGACGAATGGCTAAATCAGTTCGTCAACCAGTCAAATACAGCCTCGTAGGCCGTTCCATGATAGACCATGCTGGCACTACAGAAAAGTCATTGCTAACCTCACTCCTTGAACACGGTAACTCAGTTTCTATACGACGTGGATTGCTGGTAGTTACCCAACCAAGTGGAACACCAATGTCCAAGATATGGATCGAAAAACACCAATCGATATTGGTAACTGAACTGCTTAAGAAAATGGGGCGTGACGCACTCGTTTACATTGATTACTCCGCTGGAAAATACGGAGAATCACTCGCTGGAGGCGTAACCCTGCAGTTTGAATATGCAATAACTGGTGCAGAAGCATACGCAATATTCAATGCTGACCTTACCCGCTCTAGAACAACCAAACATGGCAAGGCTGGCGACCCTTTACCAAAAGGCCATTTTCACGTAGCTAAAAACTCATTATTATTAAAGTTTTGGAAGAAATCTGGCGCAGCCATGCCACGTTCTAGAACTGACTTTCATAGGAGAATGGGCAACCTTAAGCCGCTATTGTTTAAAGGTAGCTTCCATCGAATCAAAAAAAACAAACTCATCAATGATTCCATCATCCCGCTCGACATCACCCATGAAGAAGTTATGGATGCATTCAGCCATAGTGATAACTCGGTGATAAGTCGTGGACAACTGAGTGATAACTCAGTGATAAAAGCCAGTGACAAGGAAACACTACAACCCCCTAAAACACTAGGTCTAGAGGCCGATTTCACTACAGGTGAAATTTACTACGGTAATACGTTAACAAGGGAAAAGGTAACAAGGGGAAATGCTTATCCTATTGATACGCTAAAGAAGGCAATATCCGACATCCCTGAATATGAACACGAAGACCCTGAAACTAGGGAATGGATTATTGATATTGTTAAAGCCAAATGGAGAGAAGCCGACCGTACTAAGCACAGTCACTATCCCTGATTCAAAACAAATGGAGACATAACCCATGAACGAACAACCACCCATAGAGCCAACAAAAATAGAAATATCGCCAACACACACCAGCCCTGTCTATAAGCTTATCCAGCAAGTCGGTATCACTTGTGACGCAGCTACTACAATCAACACTATCATAAGGCCACTGATCAGCCTCCTTGTCTGTCAGGGCTACGAGGCCGAAGATGCATTTAATAAATCAATTATTCTTATTGCGGCGTCTGCTCCAGAAAGCCAGGCAGAGCTTATGGTAGCAACTCAATTGGCCATCACCCATATTGTACTAGGTCGGTGCGCCCTGCTATTAAATGAAAACCACGGGCAGGTTAAAGCAGTAAATTGCCTAGGTAATTTGTATATCAAGACATCTAGACTAGGAATAGATCAAACTAATACTTTAGAACGCATGAAAGGCAAAGGGCAGCAAAAGATTATTGTTGAAAAAGTGAACATTGAGGCTGGGGGCCAAGCTGCCATTGGTGTGTATGAGGGGGTGGGGAGAAATGATAAAAAAGGACTATAAAGCCCATGTACCGGTCAATAGGTTTGACCTAAGTAGCCTGCCCGCTTGCGGCGCCAAAACTCGCTCAGGCGGCTTATGTCAACATAAAGGTAACATTCGCAATGGTCGATGCAAACGCCACGGTGGAGCCTCTACAGGGCCAACATGCCAGGCCTTTGGAAAGAACCACCACCGTTATGTTCATGGATTGAGAACTAAAGAAGTTATCATCATGCGTAAGCTGGCAACAGAGATAAATACATCATTAAAAGATCTGGCGCACAGGTCTAATAATACGCTAGACCAAGACTTGAGTGCGGAAGAATATGAAGTGGTGATGCATAGGTGACTGCGTGTTTATACAGACGATAAGCTACTGGAACCACCAACCCACTTCAGGCCACAGGAAACCGCGCAAGCATCAGCGTTATAGCCTGTGTGAGTTGCTGTTTAAATAATGGAAAGTGGACCGGTAATTTGCCCCATAATTCTTCACACTCAATAAAATTGGTGGCATTTTGTCCATCTAAAAGTGGTTCTAAAAGTGACCAGTTCGGCTCAATATAATCAAATTGAATCATCTGCGCTTGTACTTGGCACATAAACACATACCAACTAGCAATACCTTGCAATGCAAACACGGGAGTATGGCCTCTTGCATAACAGTCGGTTAATGTCGGCAATATAAAAATCGGAAATTTAACACCACCATCAGCACATATTCGAGCTATATCGTCTGCGATATTGCTGTTACTCAAACGCTTTTTAGTGAGCAGGTAATATTCATTTAAACTTATAGGGGACTCACCAATGGCTGGGATCACTTCTGTCATTACATAGGCAGAGAACAGGCCATTCAGTTCGTCATCGGCCAAACTTTGGTCGTAAGTTACATACCCTTTGAGGGCAGCAAAATAAGCCAATATAGTATGACCGCCGTTAAGTATTCGTATCTTTGCATCTTCATACGGAGACACATCAGCAGTTAACTCCACACCCACACGTTCAAAATCCGGCTTTGGCCCAGCAAAGTTATCCTCTATTACCCACTGGGTATAAGCTTCAGACATAATTGTGAGGGGGTCATCTAAACCAAACTTTTGCTTAACATCAGCAATATGAATGACGTCAGATCGTGGCGTAATACGATCCACCATACAGCAAGGGAAAGTGACATTGCTCTCGATCCACTCAAGCAAATGAGTGTCGTTACAGGCGACAAGGAACTGCTCAAAGCCTAACTTTAGATAGTGGCCATTATCACGCAAATTGTCACAACATAGTAAGGTAATTGGCAAGTTACAGCCGAGTTTCCGAGCATTTAACGAAGCACGTAAGTAAGCATAAATACAGCTCCCTGAGCCTGTTAAGGCCTCAACTATAATTGGAGATTGTATTTCCAGTTGGCCATTTTCTGAAAGGTAATAGCCACTTTCAGTTACTGTCATGGTGATTAAATGAATGTTTTCATTATCCACTGCTTTTGCTGCAGCTTCAGGATTAGTTGACCAGTCCAAGGTTGACAATATAGAGCCAACTTCTTCATAGGTAACCTGGCTGTCTGGCGACAGCGTCTTTAGTGTATATACGTGGTTCTGATCAGCTAATTGGAGGTTTATCTTGGCATCTTGTGGTCTTAAGTTAATGCCTGTGATACCCCATTTTTGTTGATCTTTATGGCCCAATAACTTGTTCATGTAGACTGCTTGGTGGGCACGATGAAAAGCGCCAACGCCAACGTGAACAATCCCCACTTCACAGTCTGTCTTGCTGTAATTAAGGGGTCTAAGTGGTGTCGCATTTAAAGCGTTCATAATGAGTATCTTTGTAGTTCTATCGTATTTTTATTAGATGCCGAGGGCTAAGGCATCGCTATTGTTGGTTTTACAATCGATTGACCTTTGCCTAAATTGGTTTGGATAATACGCCGGTACTCTCCAGGTGTTTTGCCTTTTAGCTTCACGAAGTGACGATTAAAATTAGTGATGTTGTTGAATCCAACGTCAAAACAAATTGCTGAAATACGATCGCTAGTTTCGGCCAGTTGAATACATGCCCTACCAATACGTACACGGGTTACAAATTCAACAAAGTTATTCCCTGTAGATTTGGCAAAGTGTCGCGAGAAGGCGCTTTCAGTCATGTTAAGCATGGCTGACATTTTCCTGAGAGACAAATTCTCTTGATAATGGTCAGCAATATATTGCACCACGTCATTAATTTTATCTTCTGCAGAACTCGTCAGTGGAGAGTTGAGTTTGGCGATCGACAATGTGCGTTTGTGTGGCCATGACTTTAACTCTGACATCAGTTGTATAAAGGCTAAGAAACGCTCCATACCTGATGCATCGCGTACTTTGCTGAACAGCTCGATCGCTCTAGGCATATCAAAGTCAACGAACTCAACCCCTGAGTGAGATAGCTCAAGCATAGACATCAGCTCTTGCATTTCGCTAAACCCTTTCACCATGTCATTCATGGATTTTTGGGAAAATACAATCACCATATCACGCAGTGCCACAGGGCCTGGCTCGTCTTTATTAGTCACCCAATTATGTGGCAAATGAGGCCCTACAAGAACCAGTTGGCCAGGTTTATAGTGGCCGATATGATCGCCTATAAATACCTTACCGTGGGTATTCACAATTAAGTGCAACTCGTATGGTGCGTGAGCATGCCAGCGAATCAAATCAGAAGGCCAACCATGCTCCAAGTAATAAATACAATCTTCAACATTTTCAATGATTTCAACTTGATTAAATGTGCCTGTTTTCATACTCAACTCCACCGAAAATATGACAAAAACTACATCAGCTTATAATGGCTTGATTAAATCACCAGTAATCGCAGGGCTAAGGCGGTGACCTTGGTCATCAAAACCGTGCACTTGCTCTAGGTCTAAACCAAATTCAATGGTTTCACCTAACTCAACAGGTGTTAGGCTTGAGGCTCGAATAGCAATTTGATGCTCGCCACAGTAGCTTAGATAAACCAATGTTTCTGCGCCTAGCCTCTCAACTAAAGTAACGACGCCAAACAAGCCTTTTTTATCAAGCATAATTGACTCTGGTCGTGCCCCTATCCATGCCGAGGTATTAAGGTTACGCTCAACCTTTGGGCAATCACTTAAGTAGCTTGTTAAAACGTCATCCATTGGAAAGAAATTCATTTTAGGCGTGCCAATGAACTCAGCTACAAAGCGGCTTGCTGGGTTGTAATACACGTCCATGGGTGAGCCCACTTGCTCAACTTGGCCTGCATTGAGAATGACCACTTTATCCGCTAAGGTCATGGCCTCAACTTGATCGTGTGTCACATAAATCATGGTGGCTTTTAGACGTTGATGCAGGGCAGCGAGCTCTTGGCGCATTTGTACCCGTAATGCAGCATCCAGGTTAGACAACGGCTCATCGAATAAGAATACCGAAGGGTGACGAACTATGGCACGGCCAATAGCCACACGCTGGCGCTGGCCGCCAGACAATGCTTTAGGCTTACGCTCGAGTAAATGTTCAAGCTGCAAGATAGCGGCCGTGTCAGCTACTTTTTTGGCAATTTCATCTTTACTTGCACCCGCGAGACGTAAGGCAAAAGACATATTTTCTGCAACGTTCATGTGTGGGTAAAGGGCATAAGATTGAAACACCATTGCTAAATCACGTTGCGCAGCAGGCACCTCCGTTATGTCTCGATCGCCTAGACAGATGTTGCCACCGCTGACGTCTTCCAAGCCTGCAATTAAACGCAGTAAGGTTGATTTTCCACACCCTGATGGACCTACAAAAACGACAAACTCACCGTCTTCAATGCTTAAGTTGATGCCACGAATAACGGGGGTGTCGTCAAAATGTTTGTGTAGCTGAGAGATATTTAAAGTAGACATTATAATTCCTTATTTCACCGCACCAAAAGTTAAACCTTGTACCAATTGTTTTTGGCAGAACCATCCGAAGATGATAATTGGAGCACAAGCCATTGTTGATGCAGCTGAAACCTTGGCCCAAAAAAGGCCTTCTGGACTTGAGTATGAGGCGATTAGTGCTGCTAATGTTCCTGCGTCTGACGCAGTGAGCTGAATGGACCAAAAGGCTTCATTCCAACATAAGATGATTGAAAGTAAACCAGCGGACGCTATTCCACCCCAAGATAGTGGTATCACAATATGGCGGAGTTCGCCGCGGGTGGTTGCGCCATCCATGCGGGCGGCTTCAAGAATTTCCTTAGGAATTTCTTTGAAGTAGGTAAACAACATCCACATAATGATGGGAAGGTTCATAAGCGCAAAGATGATAATCAATGGGTAGATGCTGTCCAACAATCCTCCCATTTGGGTAATCATATAGATAGGTATTAAAACACCTACAGCTGGCAACATTTTTGTGGAAAGCATCCACAATAAAATGTCTTTAGTGTGTTTTCCTGGGAAAAACGCCATTGCATACGCAGATGGGACGGCAATTGCCAATGCCAAAAAAGTGCCGCCTAAAGAGGTATACAAAGAGTTCAAAGCATATTTAAGATAGTCACTACGCTCTTGGATGAGACTATAGTTGTCTAGTGTCGCTTCCCACATGATCAATGGAGGCTGAGCAATGGCCTGTAACTCTGTTTTAAAACTGGTCATTATCATCCACAAAATAGGAAAAAACAGCGTTAAAGCGACCAACCAAGCAAATAAACCAGTGGCCCAATGTTTGATGGCTTTACGTTGAGAAATGTTTAAAGTCATAGATTATCTCGCGAGATTCTTGCCAACGGCTCGGATTAAGAAAAAGGCCACTATATTGGCTAAAATGATAGCAAATACACCACCGGCTGAAGCAACACCCACATCATATGCAAGGAAGGCTTGTCGATAAATTAACCATGCCAAGTTAGTGCTGGCAAAGCCTGGTCCACCACCTGTGGTGACAAAAATTTCTGCAAAAAGGGACAGGTGAAAAATCGTCTGAATCATCACTACAATGGCGATTGGCCTAGCGAGGTGAGGAAGAGTAAGGAAGCGAAATATTGACCAATGGCCAGCGCCATCAAGTTTGGCCGCTTCTTTTTGTTCAGTGTCTTGAGACTGGAGTGATGTCATAAATATCAGCAGTGCGAACGGTGTCCACTGCCAACTCACCATCATGATGATCGACGCCAAAGGCATGTCTTCTAGCCAATTAATGGGGACTAGATGAAAAAAATCGGCGATGACAGTAAAGATCCCATAATTAGGATCCATCAGCATGTTTTTCCAGATCAACGCATTAACTGTTGGCATAATAAAGAATGGTGAGATCAGCAGTACACGGACAATGCCGCGTCCAAAAAATGGCTGATTCACTAACAAAGCAAGAGCCAAGCCCAGTACAACCGTGATGATCAGTACAGAGCCTACTAAAACTAAGGTGTTAAATAAGGCAGGGAAGAATGCCGAATCAGTAGAAAAGTAAGTGTAATTTTCTAAACCGATAAACAACTTCGGCCCAGGGTAAAGTAGATTGTACTCAACAAACGAATAGTACAGGGTCATGCTTAGGGGCACAATCATCCAAACAAGTAGCAAAATAATAGATGGTGCTTTTAAAAGATTAACCAGACTTAACCATTTATGCTGGGTTTGATTTGATGTGTTTGGCTGAGAGTTCATAAGATTGATAATGATCTCGATATGTTAGAAGAAATGAAACAGAGCTTTAGGTAGATACACCTAAGGCCCCGTTTTTTACTAAAGGTAATGACTTAGGATCAGTTACTTGTAGTACTTAGCCTTACGCATAGCGCGATCAGCAGCTTTTTGTGATTCAGCAAGTGCTTCTTCTACAGTGATGTCACCAGCTAGAGCAGCAGACAATTGTTGGCCAACGGCTCCAGCAATATCAGCAAACTCAGGAATTGCCTGGAATTGAACACCCTTGAATGGGCTAGGATCTTGAGTAGAGTTGCTTGGATCTGCAGACAAGATTGCTTTTAATTCAGCATCGGCAAACACCGCTGCGTCAGTAAAATTCTTGTTAGCGTAAGTAGAGCTACGAGTACCTGTAGGCACAGAAGCCCAGCCGTTAGTTGCTGCAACTAACTCAATGTATTCCTTAGACGTAGCCCACTGAACAAATGCTTGAGCTTCTGCAGACTGTTGAGTTCCAGCAGGTACTGCTAGTGCCCACGCCCACAACCAGTTAGCGCCACGACTAGTAATGGCAACAGGTGATTGTGCGAAAGCCATGTGCTCTGCAACTGAAGACTGAGCTGGGTCAGATACGAAAGAAGCTGCGATAGTAGCGTCAATCCACATGCCACACTTGCCTGCGTTGGTTAGTGCAAGGATTTCGTTAAAGCTGTTAGCAGAAGAGCCTGGAGGACCATAGTTGGTTAGCAAGTCAACGTAGAAGTTAACTGCGTGGTTCCATGCTGGAGAATCCAACTGGGGCTTCTTATCCATGTCAAACCACTGAGCACCAAACGAGTTGGCCAAAGTTGTTATGAACGCCATATTGTCGCCCCAACCTGGCTTGCCACGAAGACAAATGCCGTATACACCATTGTCTTTGTCAGTCATTGCCGCAGCAGCGTCTTCAACGTGTCCCCAAGTTGGGTTGTCAGGCATTGTCATGCCAGCAGCATCCATCAAGTCCTTACGGTACATGATCATTGAGCTTTCACCGTAGAATGGTGCAGCGTAAAGGTTACCACCATTAGATAGGCCGCCACGCATTGCAGGTAAAATATCGTCTACATCGTAGTCAGCATCAAAATCTAACGCTTCTAACCAACCTTTAGCGCCCCACATAGGTGCTTCGTACATACCGATAGTCATAACGTCGAACTGGCCACCCTTAGTAGCAATGTCCGTTGTTACACGAGAACGCAATGTGCCTTCGTCTAGTGTAACCCAGTTCACATTAATGCCAGGGTTAGCGTCTTCAAAGTGTCCGGTTAACTTTTGCATTTCAATCATATGGCCATTGTTTACAGTGGCAATAGTCAAGTCAGCTGCGTGGACTGTGGTGACACCGCCCATTGTAACAGCCGCTGCAATCGCTGATATTTTCAAAATTTTCATACTATTCCTCCAGAGATAAATCTCGGTTTTTTTATTAGTAGATTTGGTGGTCTTATCAACGCAATAATAATTTCACTGCGTATGAGTCAACAATAACTCCTCAGAATGCTTGAAAAACAGTACAAATTTCGCAAATACCAGTACTTTTTTGACATTTATATATAAAAAATTAAATATGAACGCAAATTAGTATAAATTCAACCATAATTACGAAATATAGTATTGCTGGACGAGAATTACTGAGAGCATTGATTTATGTCGCAGGTTTATTTGTCCGAAATATTTTTTATACATGGTGTTCTTATTGGACACGTTAAAGCGAGGATTAATCTTGATTATTTGTTGTGGTGAAGCCCTTATTGATATGGTGCCAGTAATATCGGAATCTGGCCAAGCAAGTTACGTCCCCTTGGTAGGTGGTGCAATCTTTAACACATCGATCGGCTTGGGGCGCCTAGGCGTCCAAGTCAGCATGTTATCTGGTATTTCAAATGATCTATTTGGTCAACAGCTAAATCAGGCGTTAATTGACAGCAAGGTGGATACTTCATACCTAGTGCGCTCTAACGCTCCCACCACACTGGCTTTTGTAACCCTTAACGCTGGCAATGCAAGCTATACATTTTATGATGAAAACAGTGCAGGCCGGTCCGTAGAGACCTCAGACGTACCCAATTTGCACCAGCTACAAGGAAATAATAACGCAGTAAACACCTTATATTTTGGTGGTATTAGCTTAATCAATGAACCTGCTGCTGACACTTATTGCGATTTGGCGCACAAGTATGCGGCAGACATGGTGATTGTGGTAGATCCCAATATACGTACAAACTTTATCAACCATGAACAAAACTATCGTCAACGCTTACAAAGCATTATTAGCGTGGCGGATATTATTAAGGTATCTGATCAAGATTTAGATTGGTTGGTGGGCAACGCCCATAATGAACCACAGCAAGTCGACTTATTGCGTGGCACTGGTAAAGCCATTGTTGTGGTGACCAAAGGTGCTGATGGTGCAACAGCTTATTTATCCACGGGGGAGACGGTGCATCAGGATGTGCCTAAAGTATGTGTGGTAGATACCGTTGGTGCAGGCGATACTTTCAATGCTGGATTGCTTGCAAAACTCGCGAGCTTGGGCCTTTTGTCGAAAACTGAATTACAAAAGATCAAGCCTGAAAAACTGTTGCAATCATTGGCTTATGCGGCTCAGGTTGCTGGGGTTACCGTCTCTCGACAAGGCGCCAACCCACCTTGGCTGAAAGACATTACTACATAAGCCGTACAGCCCAATAGAAGGTGAGCTAATATTAGCCCATCACTTAACGCCAGAACTGTTTTACTAGCGAGGAGGTGTAGGTTAGGAAACGATGAAATTGTCAAACATATACAAGCCGAATACAGCTACCTCTTCTCACAAGCGCCTGCTTCATCCAAACCGGTACTGATTTTCATCACTAAGATTTTACCCCGATTGAGGCCATTGTTTAGGGGATAGCCCGTACAAACGTTTAAACTCCCGACTAAATTGAGAAGAACTCACGTAACCCACATCCATAGCAGCAATGTTTACATTCACTCCTGCGGCAATCTTCATGGCCGCACTGTTGAGCCGCATCGATTTAACAAACTGGATAGGCGACATTGAGGTCGCCTGCTTGAACTTACGGTGGAACACAGCTCGACTCATTCCCACTTGGTCAGCCATATCTTTGATTGTAACAGTTTCACTCAAGCGAGAAGATAAAAACGCAATCGACCGAGAAATTTCATTTCTCATACCAAATGCACGTCTTGCGGAAGCCCCCGCTTCCCCCTTCAATACTGCATAATATAGTTCACGTATCCGGCTATCGCCCATTATTGCCGTATCTGCTGCACTATCCCCCAGCTGAATAATGCGCAACAGCGCTTCAGTGAATGTATCATCCCAACTGGCAAGTGAGATTCCCTGGGGATGTGACCCGCCCTTTAGATGACGAATTGCACCCGGTGCTCTTTCCATCGCAATAGCAAGGTCGCTCATCACACTGGTATCTAGCGAGATGTACACACCCAATAGTGGATTTTCTGGAGAAGCTTCAGGTGAACCCGATTCTATGGGCATCGGCATGGTGCAACACAAATATTGACTGCTACCAAAAACATGCTTTTTACCATCGAAGATCGCTTCTTTGGTTCCACCCAGGATAGCAACCACACAGGGTTCATATAATGCAGGGGCACAACGCACCGATTCTGTAACCCGAAATAGTTGTATTCCCTTTACTCCAGTTTCCACCATGCCGTCTGTGCTGACTCGGCTTTCAATAAGTTGCTTAACTAATTCTTTGTCCATAAAACTTGCGTCACTCGATAAACCATAGACCTAAGCTAGCACCACAAAACGGTTAACTCAAGACAATGACACAAATAGGCAAATTTAAGAGATTATTTGGCCTAGTTGTAAGCTTTAATGAGAGTTATTATTCCTTTTATATTAATTACATCTAACTGGAAATTATATCATGACTTCAACCATGCCCTTCGGCCCAAAAGGCTGGACACCAGAACGAATCGGCTCTCTCAAAGGTAAAACTTATGTTATTACGGGGGCTAACGCCGGTACGGGATTTCAGGCAACGCGGATCCTCCTGGCCAAAGGCGCAAGAGTGGTGATGCTGAACCGCAACCCAATTAAATCCGAACTTGCCATCGGCAAACTGAACTTGGAATTTGGTGATAACGCTGAGGTGAGCTTCATCCATATGGACTTAGCGGTACAGGCATCAGTACGAAAAGCGGCCGCCGAGGTTCTATTAAAGGTTGCGCACATTGATGCGCTCATGTGCAACGGTGCCATAGCACAGGTAGCTAAACAAGAATTCACCATGGATGGTTTTGAAAGCCACTTAGGCGTAAACCACTATGGCCACTTCCTACTATGCGGCCTACTTTTTGATCGAATCGAAGCGTCAAATGGGCGTATCGCAGTGGTGTCCAGCGAAGGCTACAAAATGGGGCTAAAAACCATTCAGTTTGACGATATGAACTGGGATAAAAACTACCATCCAAATAAAACCTATTGCCACAGTAAGCTTGCCCAGATGATGTTCGCATACGAATTACAGGACAAAATCCAAGCAGCAAACAAAGACGTAAAAGTATATGTTTGTCACCCTGGTGCCTCCAATACCTCGCTTATCAATGAAAAAGCCAGCTTAGCGACAAGGGTTACCTGGTCCTTGATGGTAAAGCTAGGCATGGCTCAAACAGCTGAACAAGGCTCATACCCAGAGCTCATGTGTGTCACTGAAGATAACCTGAAACAGCGGGCTTATTATGGACCAACAGGAAGAATGAACTTTGGCGGCCCGGTTGGTGAAGGTAAACTTGAGCCATTCGCTTTAGACAAAACAGTGTTAACAAAACTGTGGGTTCTGTCTGAAAAGGAAACATCCTTCACCTGGTCACTGTAGTTTCACCAAGGCTGAGAAGTATATCTGAACATAAACAGTCTTTTTAAAATTAAGGCAAAAGCAATGAAAATTTTAATTTTAGCTATTGGAGTCATTATGGCGATTCCGGCCATATCATCTGCTGGTGACATAAACAGAGAATTAAGTAAATTGGAAGGCATGGTCCAAGATATGCAAGGCAGCACCTATCGCACGGTAACAATTGGCAACCAAGTTTGGTTGGCAGAAAACCTTAGAGCTACCAAATTTCAAGATGGGTCAAACATAAAAACTGCTTTTATTCCGAAGGATGATGATACAAATCTTTTAAAATACGGCAGGTTATATGATTGGCATGATGTAGCAGATGAAGGAGATTAGTGTGTGGCTCCTGCTCGTAATTACGTAGATCAGATTATCTTGTTATAAAAATCAAGCCGTGGCGACAAACCGACTGGACGGTTGTAGGAAGACAGGACCCTTCCCTCCTATAACTCTATGCATTGACAACTTCATTTGCTACCAATGTGCTACCAATGTGCTACCACGATTCGTTACAAATAAAAACAGCCGCTAGGCGTTAACCGTAAGCAGCTGTTTTTATTACATAATTTGGTAGGACTAGGCGAATTCGAATCGCCGACCTCATCCATGTCAAGGATGCGCTCTAACCAACTGAGCTATAGTCCTAGAAAGTCTAGACCTAGAGTTCAGGCCAGAGGGGGCGCATGATACAAAGGTTTTATGCAGTTGTAAACTGCTTTCTATCCCAAAACTGCATGTATTGCCAATCACCCATTCATATCTACTTTAGCCGTAAGTAACTAGATGAACTAAACAGCTAAAGACGCATCCTGCTCGGTATCAAAATGATAGCGTGTATACTGTGAGTACACCTGTTTAGGATGCAACACAACACTTGGAAATGCGCCTTCGTTAGCCGCATTAGGCCACCCCTGAGGTTCTAATGCTAAACCTGAATAAGCCCCGTAGGCACGCCCGTGCAGCGCTTGGCGTGCATTCACACTAACATGAACGCCATTATACACTTGCAAACCTGCCTCGGAGCTAAACAACTGCATACCCACACCCGAGATGCTAGATTGCAACCTTGCTATTGGCCTTAACTTGCCAGGTAAGTCTGTGATACAAAAGTTATGATCCAAAGAAGGCTTCAATGCTAAATTATGAAGGCCTTTTAATTGCCGATAATCATACTCTGTGTTGTCTACACTGGCCTTATTCCCCAAAGGAATACCACCCACATCCGTAGGCAAATAGCTTGCAGCAGCCACACTTAAAAAATGGTCATTTAAAGTTAATGAATTGTCTAAATTGAAATAGTTGTGCAGGGTAAAATTACACAAAGTCGCTTGGTCTGTGCGGGCTTCTATTTTCACATCCAGCGCATTGTGTTCAACCGTGTAGGTGATTTGCACATCTAAATTACCAGGGTAGCCCATATGACCATGAGGAAGTCGGTCTTGTAATACCACTTGGTTAGTCTTTAAAGACACCAGCTGCCAGTTGCGAAAACTACTACCTTTGGGGCCACCATGTAATTGGTGTTGATCATTGCCAGCCTTTGTTAGGTAAAATTTTTGGCCACTTATGGAGCAACGTCCATGCGCAATGCGGTTGGCATTGCGCCCTACTACTGCGCCAAGATAAGACGCATTGCCAATGTAATCAGCCACATCGGCGTAACCCAACACCAACGGGTAGTCAAAGTTTTTTAAACGCAGATCTTGCAGGCACCCACCAAAGCTAATCACCGTTGCCTGAAGCAAATGATCACCAATCGTTACCGAGAATATGTCACTGCCATCAGGTGCTATTGCACAAGGCTGGACATTCATTGAATTAACACACCACCTGGTTCTAAAACCTCTTCACTAACGTGGTGGTGCTTATTATCATAGTTAAACCAAAATAAATGAGTTCCAGTATTTCGACAACGAACTCCTTCAGGCATGTCTAAGGTAGGTACATTGGCCATGCCACAAACACTTTTTACCACTCGTTGCCAACAGGTTTGATCTAGCCATGCAGCTAAATAAAGTTGTTTATCGTGTTGAATTAACACAGGTTCACCATCCGTAGTTTGCTCAATAACGTTAGCATTAGTGTCCAATAATTCCCGATAATTAATAACATAACCACCCTGGTCTAAAGCTATCGGTCTATCTGGGCGCAAACTTTCACAAGATTGCACGGTCACTTTGAGTGCATCAATGTTTGGTGGTAGGGGCACAGGAATGGCCATATCTTGGGTTTTAGCAGCGCTGCGTGGGCCCCAAACAACATGACCTTTGGCTTGTACTAATATGTCTTTTAAACGCTTAGTCATGTGCATTAAGCCCGGTGCCCATAACACCTTATATTGGTCACAAACCTTTTGAGTTTGTAACGCAGAGGGCGGCAGCACATCCACAGATAATCCCTGTTTGCGCAGTGCTTTATAGCAATCAAATACTAGGTCAAAGTAACTGGTATTAGCAGCATGGGGTTGTATTTCCCAAGCCCACTGAGCCGTATAGTCAAAGACTAAAGCGATATCTGCTTTGCCCTTACTGATTGGAAAATATTCTATCTCTTGCGCAAGCTGACGGATTTCGGCATAACATGGTGCTAGGCTAGAGTCAGGACGCAACAACCCAGAATGCATTTGTTCCTGAGCAAAAGGCGCCTGCCGCCAGCGAAAATAACACACCGCTTCAGCTCCATGAGCCAAGGCTTCCCAGCTCCATAAACGCACCATACCGGCTAAGGGTGCCGGATTATAGGGTGCCCAATTCACTGGCCCAGGCTGCTGTTCCATAACCCACCAACGGCCATTACCCACACCTCGATATAGGTCGTGATGAAAGGCTTGAAAATCTGGATCACCTTGGCGATCATATTGACGTTGGTGCTCATTAGTTGCGTTTACACGGTCTTCTAAAAAACCCAAGGGATAACTGTCCCAAGTGACAAAATCTAAATCCTGGGCCATAGCAGCATGATCAAAATCTGTAATGCGGCCCATAAAATTATGGCTTACAGGGGCCTTAGAAAACGTCTTAATAGCCTGAACTTGAGCTAAGTTAAAATCACACACTTGGTCTGAACTAAAGCGTCGATATGCCATGTGGTGAGCTGGATTAGCTTCGGTGACCGTGGCATTAGGCAATTCTATTTGCTCAAAATTATTGTATTGCATAGACCAAAACACATTACCCCAAGCCTCATTAAGCCTATCAATAGTGGCATAATGCTGTTGCAACCAAACGCGAAAACCTTTCTTAGCTGCGTCACTGTATGAATAAGTAGTGTCATGACAACCATATTCGTTATCTACTTGCCAAGCCTGTATATAGGGGTTGTTGCCATAACGCTTGGCCATTAGTTCAGCCATGCGCACAGATTCTTCACGGTACCCAAGATGACTAAAACAGTAATGCCTACGTGAACCAAATTTTCTGGCATGGCCACTGTCATCTGTCGCTAGCATGTCCGGCCATTTATCGAGCATCCACCTGGGTGGTGTAGCACTGGGCGTGCCAAGCACTACTTTTAGCCCTGCTTGGCCTAACACGTCTATGGCCTCATCTAACCATTGCCAACACAGCTCACCTGGCGTTGGCTCTAGCACACCCCATGAAAATTCGGCAATACGAACCCAAGTTAAGCCAAGCGCCACCATCTGGCGTGCATCGTGTTGCCACTGTTCTTTAGGCCATTGCTCAGGGTAATAACAGGTCCCTAAAGTTGGTTTAGTAGGAGGTGTTAAATCAGTAGTCATTTTTTAGCTCCACGCAGTACTCAGGCAGGCCAGTTATTTCTAGGCGAATAGTAAATGTCACTCCTGCACTTTTGTCTTCTTTATCTGCATCTATAGCAGCGCTGGTGGCTAACAATATATCCATATTTACCCCACCAAACGCCGGGCAGGTAATTTGCTTAGCAGGAAAAGTCACCCGTTTAATTAGTTCACCTACAGGGTTATAACAAGCCACTTGACTGGCACCCCATTGAGCATTCCACAGGTTACCATTTCGATCCACAACCGCCCCATCTGGGTTTAGGTTCTGTTCCCGTAAATCAACCCATACACTCGCTTCACCTTTCGGCCAGCCCTGGCTATCCAAGGGCTGACGCATAATTTGTTGACTGGGTGTATCGGTATAGTAGGCGCAGGATTTGTTTGGGGCAAAGCAAATCGAATTAGTAATGGTAATACCAGTAACGAGCTGCCTCAATTCACCCTGATAAAATCGATAAATAGACCCCAGGCCAAACTCTGCCTGCTTGCCCATAGTACCAATCCAAAAGCCTCCCCATGGGTCTGCACGGCCATCATTTGAACGTGTTAGAGGATTATTAGATTCTAGCTCAATGAGTAAGCGTTTAGTTACACCTTGGCTACGGGTATCAAAGGTGTATAAACCTGTTTCACTCGCAATTAGCAAGTGGTTATCATCTACCCACCCTGCCGCCGAAACCATTTCATCAAACTGCCAGCTATAGTCACCTTGGGTGTCTTTTGCTAACAATTTATTTTGTATGATATCAAACCAATACCATCGTTCCTGCAAAGGGTGCCATAACGGGCCTTCACCCAATTGGCACACACGCATGTCAAACTCATTATCAGCTGCGACAATGGTTTGGGTCATAAGGTGTCATCCCATGCATCTACTAAAACTTTAGCCTTGCTCGCTATTTGTTCAGGGCTATCACCCAGGGTATAAAGGTTTGACGCCAAACCGAAGCCTGCGATACCAGCGCTGCGCCAATGAGAAAAATCGTCACTGGCAATGCCACCCACTGCGTAGCATCCAACATGGTTTGGTAATACCGCTTGAATAGCCTTAAACCCATTTACACCGAGCAAAAATGCTGGAAATAGTTTCAGCATATCTGCACCACTATTGAGGGCAGAAAAACATTCTGTAGGTGTCAACACACCCGGATAAGACATCATGCCCAAGTCTTTAGTGGCCTTTATAACATCACTATTACAGTTTGGAGAAACGATAAACTCACCACCATGGGCATAAACTGCCTTCGCATCAGCAACACTAAGTACGGTGCCTGCACCTATAAAAGCCCGGTCTCCCATAGCCTTATGTAACTTGGCAATACTTTCTAATGCATTAGGAGAGTTAAGGGGCACTTCAATTTGATGAATGCCCTCTTGCAATAACTGCTCACCCAAGGCAACTACTTCATTAGGCGTCACGCCTCGCAAAATAGCCATCAAATTTCTCGACATTATTTTATCCTTGTTGTTCGTAGGCAGCGGTCAATCCAGCCAAAGTCATTTGAGTAGCATCTAACAAAACCACGTCAATATTGACCTGTTCCATGGCTAATTTATACAACGATTGCAGCAGGCTGTCACCTAGTAAAATTACCTTTTGCCCTTGCCACCACTCACGCGTACCTTCCAGTTCGCTTCCGATCAGCAAGCCTGATAAGCGGGCCTTGCCGAAGCGAGTAGCGCCGTTACCTAATATATCTCTAGCCCTTACAGAGAAGAGTTCACTCGTTAATTGGGCTGGGTTATTGACGGCATCTTGCACACCCTGCTTGAAGGCGTCATCACTCCATTGGTCATCAACCACAGAGTGACGCAACACTGACTGCTTTGACAAGAGATCAAATAATTCGCCTGTCATAAACGTGCTAAAAGACGCCACTTCCCCTGCTTGGCAAAGCGCCCATTTACTATGGGTGCCAGGTAAACATAGCACCCCTGAAAACTCTTTATGTTGACACAATACCCCTGCTATTTGAGTCTCCTCACCACGCATTACATCCGCAGGTGTTAGCTGACATAAGCCCGGCAGCACCCACACCCATAGCTGGCGGTGCTTGGTGGGCACAGGCACAGGCATTTGATACTGTAGTGGGTTATAAGGCACTGTAGAATAGCCGGCATCTTGCCAGCCTTGTTTGGCGCCTACCATGCCACAACAAATCACAGGCAATATCTCACCATCGGTTAATAATGACTGAAGACATTCAAACAGTACTTGCTCAAACTCAGCAGGGCTGCTTAAGCTGGCCATGCCTTGATGACTAGTATTTTCGGCGATCACTTGACTGTCTTTAGACATTAACCAGATACGTAAATTACTCGTACCCCAATCCACAGCAACCCAAGACACGCCTAATGTTTTTTCCCACTTCATTGATCCCATTGCTTGCATTAACCAGTCACCACTACACCACCGTCTACGACCATGGCTTGGCCTGTCATCATGCGGCTTGCATCGGCGGCTAAAAATAAAGCCGAGCCTACGATGTCTTCAGGTTTGAGATGTGCTTTCAAACACTGTTTTTCAAGGTGTTCTGCCATGCTTTCTGGTGAGGCCCACATTTTTAATTGCTTATCAGTCATTACCCAGCCAGGCATTAGCGAATTCACCCGTATTTTTTTGGGGCCCAGCTCTCTAGCCAAAGCTCGTGTTAATCCGTTGATGCCTGCATTGGCAGCTACATAGCCTGGGTACCCTGCATTGCCCATCATATAAGAAACTGAAGACACATTAATGATGCTGCCACCTTTTTCTGCCATCCCTTGAGCTGCTTTTTGAGCCGTAAAAAAATGTGGCCTTAGATTAATATGCTGGCACAAATCCCAAGCTTCAACAGATGTTTGCTCCAAACTATGCCGTGTATCATCACCCGCATTATTGATCACAACGTCTATAACACCTTGGTGTGTTGCCACTTTATCCATAGCCATCTGCAGTGCACCAACGTCTGTGATATCACACATAATAGCGAGCGGTGTATTGCTATACTTACCCGCCATCTGAGCGACGAAATCACTGGCATCAGAGCGTTGCACGAAGCTTACTTTAGCACCTTGAGCAAGAAAACCTTCAGTTAAAAAAGCCCCTATACCTGCCCCGCCACCCGTAATAAATACACTTTTACCAGCTAAATCTGGGTAAATGGCTGTGCGTTCCATTAGTGGCTCTCCCGCGTAACTGGACGCGTGTCTTTACCCACTAAAAAGTCAAAATCAGCGCCATGTTCTGCCTGCATCACATGATCAATATACAGTTTGGCATACCCCCGAACATAATGGGGTGGCTCTGGTTGCCACTGGGCGCGACGCTCAGCTAATTCAGCTTCATCTACCAGCAATTCCAGTTCGCCTTTACTGGCCGACAACCGAATGAGGTCACCCGTTTTAACCAAAGCCAATGTGCCACCAGCTTGCGCTTCAGGGCTAACATGCAAAACCACAGTGCCGAAGGCTGTGCCAGACATACGAGCATCCGAAACACGCACCATATCGGTCACCCCTTGTGCCACCAACTTACCCGGTATAGGCATATTGCCTACTTCTGGCATGCCCGGATACCCTTTAGGGCCACAGCCTTTAAGCACCAAAATGGAGTCTTTAGTCACCGGTAAATCTGGATCATCAATAGTGGTTTTAAGCTCTTCTATGGTTTCAAACACATAGGCTTCACCTTCATGTTCGAGCAACTCTTTTGTTGCTGCAGACGGTTTGATAATAGCGCCGTTCTCTGCCAAGTTACCACGTAAAACACGCAACCCAGCCGCAGGCTTTAAAGGGTCATCGAAGGCATAAATCACATCCCTGTTGTAACACTGGGCACCTTCATAATAAGAGCTAATGTCACGGCCCAAAATGGTGTTGGCAGGCTTTAACAGAGACTTAATTTCTGCCATGACCGCTGACATACCACCGGCATAACAGAAGTCTTCCATCAAGTACTGACCTGACGGCATGCAATTAACCAGCAATGGCACGCTGCCTCCTAGCTCAAATGCATCTAAGTCCAAATCTATTCCCACTCGTCCTGCAATGGCGAGTAAGTGGATCACTGCGTTACTAGAGCCACCCACGGCCGCATTGGCGCAAATAGCATTTTCAAAACTTTCCTTAGTCATCACATCAGAGGGCTTTAGGTCTTCTTCAACCATTTCAACAATACGTTTGCCCGTCATATGGGCTAATGCCATGCGCCGAGCGTCTACGGCAGGCAATGCCGCATTGGTCGGTAATGACATACCCATCGCCTCTACGATAGAGGCCATAGTAGACGCAGTACCCATGGTCATGCACACCCCTTTAGAGCGGCTCATACCGGTTTCTGCATCCATAAATTCTTTTAAACTTAAGTCTCCAGCGCGAACTGACTCCGAAAATTTCCAAACGTCAGTGCCAGAGCCTATGTCTTTGCCTTTCCACTTGCCATTTAGCATGGGACCAGAGCTCACCACAATGGTAGGTAAGTCTACAGAGGCCGCTCCCATTAGCTGGCCTGGTGTGGTTTTGTCACACCCACCAAGCAACACTACACCATCAATGCCATAGGCACGGATAGACTCTTCTACGTCCATTGCCAATAGGTTACGAAACATCATGGCTGTCGGCTTCATTTGGGTTTCACCCAAACTCATCACAGGAAATTCAACTGGAAAACCACCCGCCTCCCATACACCTCGCTTCACGCCTTCTGCCAATTCACGCAAACCTGAGTTACACGGAGTCAGTTCTGACCAAGTATTACAAATGCCAATAATGGGGCGCCCGTCAAACACATGGTCTGGAAAACCTTGATTTTTCATCCAACTGCGATGAATAAACCCATCTTTATCAGCGCCCCCATACCAGGCTTGGCTGCGTCTTGGCTTTTTCATAATCGCTTTCCTTTTAATACCCACATGGCGTTAGGAAACTGCCAAGGTAGGGTGACACCATAGTTCATTAAATAGCTTCCACTCAGGGTTAGTGTATCCACCTTAATAGCCATCTCGCCCCGTGATAAGTTAACCAACTCGTCACGGTTTACCAAATCAATTTCATAAAGTGCCTGCGCATCCAAACCAGTTAACGGCAATGGCCTAGGGCTTATCTGCACACTAGTGTCTGCAACTCCAGCAAACACTGCAAATTGCTCGCCATTGGCAGCCAAGTGTTGCTCTGCTAGAACAGCCTCATCATGGCTGTCTAGGCGTAAAATATCTGCGGTTAACAACCAACTTCGCTGTTGCTTCCACCAATTCACTACCCTAAGCAATTGGCTAACTTCTAGAGTCGTAAGCTCACGAGGGTCCATTTCCATACCCATGTGCCGCTGGGCAGCTACCCAAGCCCTAAAATTCATGCTGTGTACCCTTCCACTGGTATGACAGCAGCGCGGGCCAACATGGCTTCCAGTAATAATGGCGGGTAAAAAAGTAGCGGCGTGGTGCTGAATTCGCAAACGCTCAAGGGCATCATTACTGTCGGATAACCACACTCTTTGTGTGTGCTGTAAAATGCCATAATCAATACGACCGCCACCAGAGCTGCATGATTCAATTTCCACATGAGGAAATACAGATCTAAGGCGTGCTAAAAGATTATAAACAGCTTGAGTTTGGGTCACGTCAGCAAATGGCAACACTCTATTATGGTCCCATTTAATGTATTCAATTGCGTTATTAGCCAGCATCTGGCTCACCTTGTCATAGAGATACTCTTGCACTGGCGCCAAAGCCATGTTCAACACTAGTTGCTGGCGTCCGAGGGTTTGTGTAGCATGCCCTAACACCCATTCTGGATGAGCCCTATATAACTGAGAATTTTCACTCACCATTTCAGGCTCAAACCACAAGCCAAAACCCATGCCCAAAGACTCCACATGCTCAATAAGAGGCGTTAGTCCTTGGGGGTACTTTCGTAAATCAAGATCCCAATCACCCAAAGCAGTGGTGTCATCATCACGCTGCCCAAACCAACCATCATCTAGCACAAAACGCTCGGCGCCAAGGTTTGCAGCGCGGCTGGCTAAATCTTGTAGCAGCTCAACATTATGATCAAAATAGATGGCTTCCCAGCAATTATAGTGCACAGGCCTAGGCTTTTTCAGCAGGTCACAAGGCAATAATTCTTCACGCACATAGTTTTGCAGGGGCACGCTTACGCCATTTATGCCATGGGCACTAAAGGCAATATATTGCTTAGCGCTAGAAAACGTTTTAGCCACACCTCGGTATGAGTGGGGTACATGGCCAAACTGCACCTGCCTGCGTCCATCCGGCAGTTGTTCTGCCACCATTTTATGGCCACCAGACCAACCGTAATGCCAAGCATAAACATCACCTTGGCAATAATTAGCCCCTTGGGATGCTGTCATTAAACCTGGAAAGTGCTCATGACCCGTTCGGCCTGTTCGGTTCTCACGCACCAATGCACTGGGGCCAAAGCTGCTTTCACTGAGCTTAAATTCACCGCACCAGCGGCCGCCAAACTCTAACACGCGTGGGGTTTTATCTGCCGCTGGCAATACAGGTGCAGCTAACCAATGCACTTGTATGTCTTGCACAGATTGGAGATTAGAAGCAAGTTGCCACAGGCCATCTATAGCAAGGCTGATACTTGCCTTATAGGTTAGCCCTAAACCTGTATCATTATAGATAAGCTCTAACGCTTGTTTTTTATAGCAGACGTGTTGCAAGGTAAAGCGAGGCATTAAAGCCGTTCCAGAGGCATCACTAGCGATTAGTGCCGGCATACCAGAAAAGGCATTACCTTCAACGGGGCACAGCGACACTGGCGCATTTTCATCTATCATGCCACCTGTGAGATCACGCACTTGAGCTTTAACTAACTGATTTACATCCTCATGCTCGGGCAACACGGCACCCCAATAAGCAACAAAAGCCATGTTGTTGCTGATGGCTGCAACAACAATGGTTTGTGCACTATCATCCAAGCGCCAGGTTTGCATTATTTCACTGCACCCAGAGTGAGGCCAGCAATAAAGTGGCGCTGCATGAGGAAGAACATGATCACAGGCGGCATCGCTGCCAAAATGGAGCCTGCAGAAATCAAATGCCAAGAGGAAAGCCATTGACCATTAAGAGACTTCAAGCCCGCAGTTATAGGCTGCGTGTCTGCTCCTTGAGTAAGCACCGTAGCCCAAAAATAATCATTCCAAATAAAGGTGAAAATGAGTACCGATAATGCAGCGATAGCAGGCTTCATCAGCGGCAATACCACGTACCAAAAAATACGTATTTCACTCACCCCTTCCACACGGGCGGCTTCTATCAACTCAAATGGCAAAGCTTTGATAAAATTGCGCATAAACAACGTGCAAAAACCCGTTTGAAAAGCGATATGAAACAAAGCTAAACCACTAATAGTGTTATAGATACCTAAGTTAACGGTAAAATCTCGCACAGGAACCATAAGAATTTGAAACGGCACAAAGTTGCCCGCCACAAACAGAAAGAACAGCAGTAAATTGCCTTTAAATTTATACACCGCTAAGGCAAAGCCAGTCATACAGGATAAAGCCACAGCACCTATTACCGTAGGGATGGTGACTCTAAAGGAATTAAAAATATACTGCCCAATGGGAGTATTTTCAAATATCGCCGTGTAGTTTTCCAACATGTTAAACGACGTAGGCCAGCCCCAATAGTTACCATTTAATATGTCGGCTTGAGATCGCAAAGAAGTTAAAGCCACCGCCAACAAAGGCAGCAGCCAGATAATTAAAGCAATCGGTAGAGCAATTTTATAAAGCGCTCGAGCTGGGGGAGTCGCTTTTTCAATAGGCCTTGGAAACATATTAGTAGCCTCTCTCATCACGGTACATTTTATAAAGAAAGCCAACGATATAAATCATCATAATAGCTAACAACACCACTGCAATAGCAGCACCATAGCCCATCCGAAAACCATATTCAGAAAACGCTTGCTCGTACATATAAAACGCCAACACGCGGCTGGAGCCCCACGGGCCTCCGTTGGTCATAATAGACACTAAATCAAAACTACGTAATGCGCCGATGATGGTCACCACCATGGCTATAAAAGTGGCAGGGCGTAATTGTGGTAAAATAATGTACCACAACAGTTTTAATCCCTTAGCATTGTCTAAACGGGCGGCTTCAATTTGCTCGCTATCTACAGCATTTAAGCCCGTTAAATATAAAATCATACAATAGGCCGTTTGTGGCCATAATCCTGCAATAATAATACCGTAGGTAACCCAATCCTCATCGGCCAATATCGCCATCGGATCTGCACCAAAAAAATCTAATACTTTGTTAAATAAACCATAACTTGGGTCATAGAACCAAGAGAACACCAGGCCGACGACTACTTGCGAAATAACAAAGGGAAAAAAGAAAAGAGATTTATAAATACGAATCCCTTTAACATTTTGATTAAGAAATAAAGCCACGAACAAACCAGCAGGAATGGCCAGCATATACAGCACTAACCAAATAACATTGTTCTTTAGAGAAGTATAAAAAGCTTCATCATCCATCAGCTCCACATAGTTTGCGATGCCCACATATTCTTTCTCACCCAAACCATCCCAAGCATAAAAGCTTATACTGACAGACTGGAAGATTGGAATAACGACATACACTACAAACATCAGTAGCCCTGGCATCAGAAACAGCACAGGCGCCAAACGCTGCTGATTAATGCGCCAATAGTCTCTCATAGACTTATCCTTAATAGAGTCTTCAACTGCAATAGAAAAAGCCAGCTCCTGTTTAAAAAATCACACTAGTAACACTAGGGCAAACAGGAGCTGGCAGCACATGATCTATTTACTTATAAGCACGATTACGCACTTTTTCCAAACGCTTAAGGATAGCATCTAGGCGTTCCGGCTTAACCATAAACTCCTGGAAGCCTTCCATGCCAGCTGAAGCCATTTCTGCAGGTGCATCACGGTCAAAGAACTGGGCAATACCACCATCAGTATTAGACAGCATCTCGTAGCCAGACTGTAGGAACTTGTCATCAGAAACAGTAGAACCACTGTTGATAGGTAACTGGCCCAAAGTAGCATTCATTTCAGTCTGAACGTCTGCACGCGCCAAGTACGCCAAGAAACGCTTTGCGTCTACCTTGTTTTTTGCGTTAGCAGGGATGTGTATTGTATCAGTAGGTGCTTCTTCGGCCATAGGCACGCTAGAATCGATCATAGGGAACTGAAAGAAACCTAACTGGTCATCAGTTAAGCCACCGTCACGCAATGGCGCTACAGCAAAGTTACCCATAACATACATGGCAGCTTTGCCTTGTATCATTGGCGCCAAGGCTTCCTGCCAAGAATATGCTGCATGGTTTTCAATGAAGAAATCTGCGTCTATTAATTCTTTCCAGTTAGCCATAGTGGCTTTCACGCGGTCATCAGTCCAGGACACCTCTCCCTTAGTTAATGCCATATGGAAGTCGTAACCGTTGGTACGCAAGTTCAGGTAATCAAATACGCCTGCCGCCGTCCATAAGTACTTAGTACCAATGGTAATAGGCGTAATGCCAGCAGCGTTAAGAGTTTCACCAGCGGCCATAAAGCTAGCCCAATCAGTAGGCACTGCAATGTTGTTCTGCTCAAATATATCTGTGCGGTAATAAACACCCCAGTTGTAATAAGTGTAAGGCACGCCCCACTTCTTACCATCAATGGTCATTGAAGCCGCTGCAGAGGAAAGAGATTCATTTAATCCGTTAGCTGCCCAGACATCATCTACTGGCTCAAATAAACCAGCATTTACGTATGGCAACATACGGTTACCAGCATACCAGTTGGCTAAATCTGGTGCGTCTGCGGTAAGGAAGTTACGAATGGAGGTTTTGTAACCTTCATGATCGAATAAGTTCCAAGTCACACTTACATCAGGATTTTCTGCTTCAAAGCCGGCGATTAAAGTTTCAAAAGCTGCTTTTGGAGCTGGATCAGACGTATCAGTGTTGATCACTAACTCGCCCGAAAATGCGTTTACAGACATCATAGAAGCCGCAGCAAAAAGAGCGGCTAAAGTTTTTTTATTATGCAACATTGTGGTTCTCCGTTGTTGTTAAGTTCCAGATAATGGAATCTGATTTCAATTATTGCAATGAAATAATAAATATGAGAAGGTGGATTTGTCAAATACTTTCTCGCTTGATGCCGCTTAATTCCATAAAAGGCCTAATAAATGCCGATAAAGCGGTAAACTACATTAGATAATAGTGGAATAACATCGCCACATCTTCCAACAAGTAAAAACAAAAGGGTTACAACCATGTCCAGCGTTTCTTTAATCAATGCCACCAAAAATTATGATGACATCCCTGTTATCCATGGGGTGGACTTACATATTGAAGCGGGTGATTTTTGTGTTTTTGTAGGCCCATCTGGTTGTGGCAAGTCTACCCTTTTACGCATGATAGCTGGGTTAGAAGACACTACCTCTGGCAACATCAAAATTGGTCAAAGAGATGTCACTACAGCTGATCCATCCGAGCGTGGCGTGGCCATGGTGTTCCAAACCTATGCTTTGTACCCCCACATGACGGTGCGTGAAAACATGAGCTTCGGGCTTAAAATGAACAATGTTCCTAAGCTAGAAATCATCAAAAAAGTGGATCACGCTTCCAATATATTACAACTAAACCCTTATCTTGATCGCAAGCCACGAGCTTTGTCGGGCGGACAGCGCCAGCGCGTTGCCATTGGCCGGGCCATTGTGCGTGGCCCAGAAGTGTTCTTATTTGACGAACCTCTGTCTAACTTGGACGCCGAGTTAAGAGTAGAGATGCGTGTTGAACTTGCTCATCTACACAAAGAGCTGGGCGCAACCATGATTTACGTGACCCACGACCAAGTAGAAGCCATGACCATGGCAGACAAAATTGTGGTTCTGCGCGCTGGTAAAATAGAGCAGGTAGGCTCTCCATTAGAGCTATATAACAACCCAGTCAACAAATTCGTAGCAGGCTTTATTGGCTCTCCAGGCATGAACTTTTTGGATGCCGTAGTAGAAGGTGGCCAGCTAAAGGTGCCAGGGTTAAATAATATAACCGTGCCATCTAGGGCTACGCTTCCTATAGACGGCACAAAACTAGTGGTAGGCATACGCCCCCAGCATTTTGTGCAAAGTGAACAACCTAACCCGTTCAAGGTAGATATTATTGAACATTTGGGTGGCGTATCTTATGTGCACTTACAAACAAGCACAGGCGAAAAGCTGATTGTAGAACAACGAGGCAGTGCTTTAGAACGCGGTGTAGAAACCATCAACCTAGCCTTAGGCATAGACGATGTGATGGTGTTTGATACTCAAACAGAATTACGTATTCGTTAACGCTACAATCATATTTAACATGAAGGAATTTTTATAGTGGCCACTGACTCGCCCTCTTTAGACACCTCAACAAACAACAACACAGTAGACATATTTATTATTGGTGGCGGCGTCAATGGGTGTGGTATTGCCCGTGATGCAGCAGGCCGCGGCCTAAGTGTTCGTCTTGTAGAGCAAGGTGATCTAGCCCAAGGCACCTCTTCAGTTTCAAGCAAATTATTTCATGGTGGTCTAAGGTATTTGGAATACTATGAATTTAGCTTGGTCCGCAAAGCGCTAAAAGAACGTGAAGTGTTACTAAGCGCCATGCCTCACATTAGCTATCCCATGCGCTTTGTTATGCCTCATCATCAAGGCCTGCGCGCCAAGTGGCTTATTCGTATGGGTTTATTCTTATATGATCACTTGGGTAAACGTAAATGGCTGGCAGGTTCTAGCCAAATTAACTTGCGCAAACATATCGCCGGAGATGCCTTAAATAGCAGCTATACCCATGGTTTTGAGTATTCAGATTGTTGGGTGCATGACTCACGCTTAGTGGTTCTTAACGCAAAAGACGCTGCCTTACGAGGTGCCAAAATAATGACCCGCACAAAAGTGATCAACGCCGAACGGGACAACAACGAATGGGTGATCACCACCCTTGATGTTAATAGCAGTGAAGAACAACAGTTTCGTGCTAAAAAACTGGTTAATGCGTCTGGTCCATGGATTCAAAACGTCATTTCCGAACAGCTTAAAGTACCTACAAAACATAAGGTACGCCTAGTTCGTGGCAGCCACATAGTAGTGCCTAAACTCTACGACCATGAGTACCCCTATATTCTGCAGGGCCATGATGGCCGCATTGTTTTTTTACTGCCATTTGAGACCGACTACACACTCGTGGGCACTACAGATGTAGACCATTCATCAGCTCCTCTGTCAGCCACTTGCAGCGACGACGAAGCTGAATATATTTGTCAGTTTGTTAACGAGTACTTAGATAAAAACATAAGTACCAAGGACATTGTCTGGAGCTTTTCTGGTGTTCGTCCCTTATTTGATGATGGCGCAGGCAGTGCCAGCGCTGCAACCCGCGACTATGTGCTGGAGTTAGTGGGAGCCGATTGTGCACCTTTATTGAATGTATACGGTGGTAAACTTACTACCTACCGTAAATTGGCAGAAGCCACTATGGCACAATTGGACCCTCATGCAGATAAACATAACTGGACAGCTAGCGTACCACTCCCAGGGGGTGACTTATCTGTTGATGGGGTGCCCGCCCTAATACAAGACCTGTGTGACACTTATAGTTACCTTGATCCAAAATGGGCTCATAGACTAGCCACAACCTATGGCACAGAATCCTTTGCGTTGTTAGGTGAAACCACAGACTTGCTTCAGTTAGGGCAAAATTTTGGTGCAAACTTAACCGAAAAGGAAGTGAATTGGCTTATTGACCAAGAGTTTGCCATGACGGCCGATGACATTTTATGGCGCCGCACCAAGCTCGGTTTGCGTTTGAATGAACAACAACAACACCATTTGCAGCAATGGCTTGATCAACTTAATGCCCCCAGTCAACATGAGGAAAGCGCTGCATAAAGGCTTACGGCTTACACAAGTTATTTAAACAGCGTAAAACAATTGCCAGCTTATATACAAACTGATAGCCTACGCAGTCTCATTATTTGGAAGTTGAATTTATTTTAGCGTTTACTATGATCTACACAAGAAAATTGACCCCGTTATGAACCACTCGCTAAAAGATGGAACCGTAGGCAAAGCCTTACTTATGCTGGATATTATTGCAGATGCTGGGCATTCTTTGCGTTTCAATAACATTCTAGCTTTAAGCCCTTTTCCAAAGGCTACTACCTATCGTTTACTGCAAACCATGACCAGCCAAGCAATGCTCAGTTATGATGTAGAAAGCCAGAAGTACTCACTTGGCATGCGTTTAGTTCGCCTTGCACACAATGCCTGGAAACAAGCCTCTTTAGGGCCTATCGCCGCGCCTTATCTGAACCAATTAGCTAATGAGGTGGGTGAAACCGTTCACTTGGCCCAACTTGATAATGGACAAGTGTTGTTTATAGACAAGCGCCACACGTCACGACACTTTGAAACCCTAGCCCAGGCCGGACGTATTGCCCCAGCTCACTGTACAGGAGTAGGCAAGGTGATGCTGGCTTACATGCAACCTGAAGGACAAGACTATGCCTTACACAGGCAAACGTATATCAAGTTCACCAACACCACTATCACAGACAAGCAGGCCTTACTGGACGAGTTAGCCAGCATTAAGCATGAAGGTGTGGCGTATGACAAAGAAGAACACGAGAACGGCATCATCAGCATCGCAGCGCCTATTTTAACCTCATCAGGCCAAGTCATGGGGGCCATCTCCATCGCCACGTCTACCTCTAGGCACACTGTAGAAGATTTAAAGCAATATAAAGACCTTCTCGACGCTACCACAAAGGCCATAAGCACCAAAGCCGAGCTTTACTTGCATCCTACTAGTGGCAGTTAAAGAGCACTTAGCGGCTCATTAACTGGCCCTTAAGTTGATGTAATTGATCACGATAACGGCCCGCTTGTTCAAACTCCAAGTTCTTCGACGCTTCGTACATGGCATCTTCAGTTTGGTTGATGAGTTTAGCCAGTTGTTTGCTGTTTAATTGGCTGCTATCAGTAGTGTAATCAAGCCTTTTTTCAGCCACTTTTTTGTTCGATTTACCATCGCGATTTTTACCAGAACCCGGTGCATAAGCACCTTCCATAATGTCTTGTACGGACTTAATAACGCCCCTTGGCGTAATGTTATTAAGCGTGTTGTGTTCTATTTGTTTAACCCGTCGCCGCTCGGTTTCGTCCATGGCTTTTTGCATGGAGCCAGTGATACGTTCGGCATACAAAATAGCGCGGCCATTCAAGTTACGGGCGGCACGGCCTATGGTTTGAATGAGCGAACGTTCGGAACGCAAAAAGCCTTCTTTATCAGCGTCCAATATGGCCACAAGAGAAACTTCGGGCATATCCAAACCTTCTCGCAGCAGGTTGATGCCGATTAACGCATCAAACTCACCTAAACGTAAGTCACGAATAATCTCCACCCGTTCCACCGTATCAATGTCGGAGTGGAGGTACCGCACACGCACGCCATGTTCGTGTAGGTAGTCGGTAAGGTCTTCGGCCATACGTTTAGTTAAAACCGTGGCCAACACCCGCTCATTTTTGGCAGCCCGTATACTAATTTCCGACATTAGATCGTCTACTTGCGAGGTGGCTGGGCGAATTTCAATCTGCGGATCAACCAAACCCGTTGGCCTCACGACCTGCTCAACCACACGATCGGCCTGTTCTTGTTCGTACACACTAGGCGTGGCTGAAACAAAGATCTTCTGGGGTGCAATACTCTCCCACTCTTCAAACTTCATAGGCCGATTGTCAAGTGCAGTAG
>Ga0209495_1000413_pt1 | contig 33952 bp, 30 predicted proteins | sample EN1Hudsemesocosm_FD_184629 | JGI IMG/M metagenome (GOLD analysis project Ga0209495, IMG submission 184629) | Methane-oxidizing microbial communities from mesocosms in the Hudson Canyon - EN1E Hudson Canyon (SPAdes) (version 2) | ecosystem: Environmental > Aquatic > Marine > Cold seeps | place... | reverse complement strand
GCTAATGTAGAGCATCAAAAATTTCGTCAAGATGTCAGTCATTTATTAAGAGAGTGGAAAAATAACGATCCTAATCAATTAATTGACCGTTACGATTCAGATAAAGATGGCAAAGTAAGTCCACAAGAATGGGAAAAAGCTAGAGCAGATGCCCAACGACAAGTAAAACTAAAAAATGGTCATCGAGAAAAAATGGAAGAGTTAAGTGTGTTAAAAAGTAGTCCACAAAAAGATCAAATGTTCATCTTATCTACCGAACCTGAAGCAAAACTAATTAATCGCTATAAACGACGAGCTTTACTGTCGTTAATCGGTTTTTTAGCCAGTGGTAGCTTAGCTGTTTGGGCCTTAAATGTTCGTTTAGGAATGTAAGATATGCAAGATGAGATGCAACACATCTTTGCTGATGGTGGTTTATTATCGCGTCATATAGACGGTTATTCACCACGTCAACAACAGCTAGAAATGGCCGAAACGATACAAGAAACCTTAGCTAATAGTGCATTATTAATTGCCGAGGCTGGCACTGGTACAGGTAAAACCTTTGCATATTTAGCGCCCGCTATATTGTCAGGGCAAAAAATCTTTATTTCTACTGGTACTAAAAATCTGCAAGATCAATTATTTAATAAAGATTTGCCTACCTTACGAAAAGCCATGGCAACACCTTTTCGAGCCGCTTTATTAAAAGGTCGTAGCAATTATTTATGTCATCACCGTTTAACATTAGCTGAACATGATCCGGCACAAAAATATCAGCAGGAAATCTTACATGATCTAAGAGAGTGGTCAGCGGCAACCAAAACGGGTGATTTATCCGAAACAGATCTATTGGAGGAGGGCACGGCGTTATGGCCCAAAGTGACCTCAACCATTGATAACTGTTTGGGCCAAGAATGTCCTGATTATGCCGAATGTTTTATTTCTGAGGCACGTAAAAAAGCCCAAGAAGCCGATATTGTGGTTATTAACCATCATTTATTAATGTCAGATTTAGCGTTAAAAGCATCGGGGCAGGGGGAAGTCCTACCTTCTGCTGATGCGTTTATTATTGATGAAGCACATCAGTTACCTGCCATAGCAAGTCAGTTTTTAGGCAGTCGAGTTAGTAGTAATCAGATCCAAGAACTTTGTCGAGACAGCATTCGTGAAATGGAAGAAGATGCTGGAGATATGAGCATTATTCGTGATTTGGCGGATAAAGCAGAAGCGTCATTACATTCCCTGCGTATTGCTTTGGGTGAGGTCGAACAACGAACACCTTGGAAAAATCTGTCTGAAAAATTAGGTGTAAAACCTAAATTAGAGGCAGTATTAAGTTCAGTTGAAGAGTTAGCAGAGCAATTAGAACTAGCAGCTGAACGAGGCAAAGGTTTAGAACAGTGTCATATTCGCAGTCAAGATCTGCTAGATAGTTTAGAAATATTCACTAATAAAAAAGTGGATGAAAATTTAATTCTTTGGGCGGATATTCGTCATTCTAGTTTTGTTTTTCATGCCACACCATTTGAAGTTAGCAACTATTTTCAAAAATGGATCGACGAAAAACCCACAGCCTGGGTATTTACTTCTGCAACGATGACGGTGGCTGGCAAGTTTAATAATTTTAGCCACCAGTTAGGCATTGATGATGCTGAAACAGCGATTTGGCCTAGTCCTTTTGATTATACAAAACAAAGTCTACTGTACATGCCTAATGTGCCAGTAGAACCAAGTCATGCAGATTACAATGAGCACATCACTAATATTGCTAAAGATGTAATTTCGCATAGCAAAGGCCGTACATTTTTATTATTCACCAGCTATAGAGCGATGCATGCTGTGGCTGATGCAATGGAAGATTCGGATTATCCACTCATGGTACAGGGTAGTGCGTCGAAATCTAATTTATTGGAAGAGTTTCGCACCCATGGCAATGCTGTTTTATTAGGTACCAACAGTTTTTGGGAAGGTGTTGATGTCCGTGGTGAAGCGTTATCGTGCGTATTGATTGATAAAATCCCCTTTGCATCGCCAGGTGATCCGGTCTTGCAAGCACGTATTGATTCATTAAAGGAGCGGGGCGGTAACCCTTTTACTTCGATTCAAATTCCTGCTGCCGTGATTCAATTAAAACAAGGCATTGGCCGTTTGATTCGTGATAACACCGACTATGGGGTATTAGTTTTATGTGATCCACGGTTTTTAACTAAACCTTATGGCAAACAATTCCTACGTAGTTTACCTGCGATGCCGATTACCCAAGATATTGATGATGTGGATAAGTTTTTTACTGATCGCTAATACAATAAATTATAGGCTTTCTAGATAAGCAAATGCAGTTAGAAAGGCATGTTCTTGAAACTGTTTTAAGCCGGTATCTTCAAAATTCATTACCACGGAGCTTTGTTTTAATTGTTCTTTAATTTTTGATGACGATAATAAAGATACATTGAGGTTGTCGCTGAGTTGAATTGCTGCTTCGAGTTTAAAACCCGCATGTCCACCGGCAAATTTACCTTTAGTCATTCGTTCACGAATCACAACATGGTCAATTTGATAATCAGCCATTAACTTAGCAAAGTCGAATTGAAACTTTTTAAGTTGCTCACTATCGCTGGTATTGTTTATCGATATTTTTTTAACCCGGCAGTCAAGCAGGGTATATAAACCATCAGTCAATGACATTAAGCTGATAATTGCATCATTTGCTTTTAATTCGACACCACAAACTTTCATTACAAAACTCGATAAAAATAATAAACGTCTATGATACAGGTTTCGCTCTAAAAACGAGGCCGCTATTTTCAGTTAAACTTAAGTCATCTATATTTTAAGGAACTTCACATGTTGACACTTTTTGGCAGTGGCCAATCAAGATCCTTTCGAACTTTGTGGGCAATAGAGGAATCTGGACTTCCTTTTGACTATAAGGCTGTCAATATTGGCCAAACTGGAGAAGACGGAACTCAAAATGATGCATACAAACAACTCAACTTTCAAGGCAAAGTACCAACCTTAATTGATGGTGAGCTTATTATTAATGAAAGTGCTGCAATCCTTAACTACATAGCGGCATGTGTGCCTGAAAAACAATTAATGCCGCTCGACGATATTGCTTTACGTGCCTACTATGATGAGATCTGTTTTTTTGTATTATCCGATCTTGAACAAGGTTTATGGACCTATGGCAAGCATACTTTTGTTTTGCCAAAGGAGTTACGCATAAAAGAAGTTTTAGATGTCGCTCATTGGGAATTTGAAAAGTCACTAAAAGCATTAACGCAATATGTCGCTGATAATGAGTTTGTTGTGGGTGAACAATTTTCGATGGCGGATATATTAATTGCTCAAACCTTGAATTGGGCGCAGCGATTTAAGTTTAATGTACCAGCAGATTTACTCAGTTATAAAGACAATTTATATCAACGAACGGCCTGTCAAATGGCCTTACAGCGAGTAAGCTGAACGGTAAGTTACTCGGTTTTAATATCTTCCAACAAAGCTAATTTAAATCAGATGCAAAAGATCGCAATAATTCCATTGGGATAATTTCACTCGCACGTTGATGAGTGCTCGCTAATACAATATTAGGAGCCATGTCGTGTTGATAGGCTTCTAACCATCGAAGTGCACATAAACACCACTTGTCACCGGGTTTTAAACCGGGGAAACCATGTTCAGAAGCTGGCGTTGATAAATCGTTGCCACGAAAGCGTGAGTATTCTAAAAACTCAGAGGTTATCTTGATGCAAACCGTGTGCGAACCAACATCATGATCATTGGTATTACAACAGCCATCTCGTAGAAAGCCAGTTAGCGGATCATCACTACAAGATTGTAGTTTTTCGCCAAAAACGTTGAGTGATTTATCTATTTCCATACCGTGTTCGTTTGATTGTTATTGCAATGAAATATCACCATCAATCTGATGATCTATTCCTAAGCTGGGAACAGATAATGTCATTTGCACATGCAAGGTTTCCGTTCCAGTTAAACCGCCACCTTTAATAGCGTTAAGCACACCATATTCAATTTCTCGTTGTGACTTTATTCCTACCGTTTTGAGATATTTTCTGATTTCCATGTTGAGTGTATCTTCGTTCATCGTTATTTCTCCTAGTCAGAGTCTCATAACAAAAACATTAGTCATATTTGATGTATTTAAATCGGGCATCATCAGGGGTGCCAGGAAGATCACCAGCTTCTTTGCTAGGTTGCCACATAATGACATCTTCAATTTTCATAGCTAACTCAAAGTCTTTATTGGTAATTCCTTTAGCAGCATGGTTCATCAACTTAACGATGACAAAGGCATATGACACGGATAAATCAGGGTGGTGAAAACCAGCTTCAGCTAAGTGTCCTACTGTGTTGACGACCATTAAGGTGCCTTTCCAACCACTTGTTTTGTATTTGCGACGTATCCATCCTTTTTCAAGATACCAGTGGGGGAGTTCGGCTTTTATACGGGCTTCGACGTCTTCATCACTATAAGTATCTTCACTTGTTTTATCGCGCCATGCCATTTTACTTCTCCCTAATAACCGAGTATTTCTATCAAGTTAGTCTTATCCAGAATCGCTGTCAAGCAATGCAATAAAGAAAAGAATGCACTATTAAAGTGCAACAGAATCAGTTAAGCTGGAACACCACAATACGCAAATAGGGAGTAAGAAGATGCCTGTTAGCTGTATAACAAGAAGTTCAGTTTAATCATGTTATTTTCTTTAATAACATTACCAAGCAATCTCCAGTTCAAGCGAGATTTGGCGGTAGAACTTTATTCACATTCCCACATCACTCAGCTAATATTTAACGGCATACTTTTTAATTTTTCATCCGAAATTGTTTCTATAGGAGGGGAGATAGAGTGTTAAATATCGATCTAGTATTAGTAATTATTATAGGGAAATAACTTCAGTAAAAAATGTAATTTTAGCTTTTTCAATGTATAAAAGGAGAACTATCATGACAGATCAAACACGATTTAATGATATTGGCTTTTTATCAACTGAAAGCACTCAAAGTGAAGTGGCCTTAAAAGTGACTTCATCTCATTATTACGAGTTATGCAAGAACTTAAATAAAGTCGCCCAAACATTACTTAACGATTCAGTAGTACACCCCGATGATCGAAAAGAAGTCTATGCAACATTATATTTTCAAAGGATGTTGTCACATTATCAAGCCATATTAATCATGGCTGAACGTTGCATGTTCCACCAAGTAGAAGTCATGTTGCGTTGTATGCTCGAAGCATTATTTAACCTAGTCGCTTTTCATGAAAACGAGGATTTATTTGAAGCTCTAGTTATAGGCGATAGTTCACAACGTTTAGAGTTACTACAAAAAATTAGTCAGCAACAAAAAACGAAGTCTACATTTACCAAAGATGAAATGGACGACTTAACAAAAACAATTTCAAGTGCTGATAGGATCGACATAGATAACTTTAAAGTATTTATGAAAGCAGATTTAGCTGGCATGTTGCATGAATATAGAACTACCTATGCAAATTTAACTGAAACCGTTCATTCCACAATACATTCACTTGAAGATGATCTGATCTCCGATCCACAAACAGATGAAATCCTTGGCATCAATGTATACGGTGAGAAAGTAGCAGAGATCTCAACATTGCTAATGACCAGTTCAAACTATTTATTAGTTGGGCTAACGATGCATCTAAGTATTTTTCCAAATTCTCAACAAACAGATGATGTAAATAGTTTGAGTCTTAGTTTTCAAGCTGAATGGCAAAATGTGGTTGTATCATCAGCCGTTCGTCATTAGAGTTTAATCAACAACGCCTACATCTTTTTATTAAGGTGTAGGCGTTTTAACATCTAAATACATAACATTATTAGCCGTCCTAATTTCACATCTAGTGTGGTTTGTATCTGCTTATAACAATTACATTTAAATTTCGAACTTGTATTTATGTATTCCTATTCACAAATCATAGAATTAACTGTTGCAGACACTACGACGAGGGTAAGTCATTACATATATTTATTCTATTTAACATAATATGTATTATGCGAACATAGAGTGTGAGGTAAAAAGTGAGGTATCGACTATTAGACCAGTTAATGCAGGTCCTCTCATTAGGTAAAACAAAAAAGTAACGTGTTGTTGTTCTGAAACGCAAGTTTCAGAATTTAAATGTAATGAAGATTTGTGTATAGAAGTTAAGTTAAATGAAAATTTAGAAATGATACTATTTAGTTATTTAGCCATAGTCATGTCATAACTGTCGTATTTTGTTTCAACTGAATCAATTAGCTTTCGCAAACCATGAACTAATCTTATATCAGCAGAAACCTCAAGTTTTTGTTTTGTGCGGGTTGGGTCGCCAACGGATACACGGATGTCTCCGCTACGCGTTTTTTGATGTTCAATAGAAACATTTAGCCCTGAAATAGCTAGGATGATCTTTGCTAATTTATTAATAGATGTTGACTCACCTGTACAGACATTGAGTACGGAAGGAACGGAGGAAATATTTATCATTGCACTTCTTAATGCTTTAATAACATCTCCCACATAAACAAAGTCTCGTGTTTGTTCTCCATCGCCAAATATAGTAAATGTTTGTTCTTCAAATAGTCTTTTAATAAATATTGAGATCACACCTGAGTATGGTGATGAAGGGTTTTGTCTTGGCCCATAGACATTAAAAAATCGTAAACCAAAGGTTGGTACGCCATGCACTAGCGAGGCAACCCGTGCATGTAATTCTGAGCCTAGTTTGTCTGCCCCATATGCAGTTAATGGCCTTAGCTCACTAAACTCAGTAAGTGGCATTTCTGCATTATCACCATATACTGCCGCAGAGGATGCATAGACGATGGGTATTTGTTTATTTCTTGCTGCGTTAAACACATTAATCGAACCTGTTACGTTGGTTTTATGTGTAGCAACCCAATTCTCATTAGATTGCTGTACAGATGAGTTAGCGGCTAAGTGAAAACAAGCATCTATATTTTCCATGCTCAATGCTACCATCGCACTATTCGCCACATCACCAACAATAACTTCACAGTCGTGCTGTTGAATATTGTCGCGTTTTCCTGTCGAAAAATCATCAAGTATTCGAACTCTGTGCCCGTCTCTAATAAGGCTGTCTACGAGATGAGAACCTATAAATCCACATCCACCGGTAACTAGATAATTTGCCATGATGCTACCCTCTTCTTTTTAACAAGATTAACTAAGTACTGGCAAAGCACATGCCACCTTCAATCTACTGTTTTATATGAGGTTTAATGGGCTGTCTGAGCAGTTTGCTTCGCAAATTGCAGGAATGTTGTTCTATTTTTGCGATTTGCACTGTTTGAAGTGTTGTTTTGCACTTTAATTTACCAATTATTCATTAGGCATTGTTTTTGCTGAAGTCATAAGTAACGACCTTGTTACAAGGAATAATGTGATGCAGAAATTTACCAACGTAGTATGGCTTTTATTAGATAGTCGCCAGCTTGGAGGGATTGAAACACATGTATTACAACTGGCTGAAGGTCTTAAAGAACATAATATAAATACCCATGTTGTCTTCCTTACTAATTATGGCCCACACCCACTAAGAGTAGCTTTACAAAAAAAGGGCATTGATACTATTTCACTCGATGGAAAGTTATTCTCATTATGGAAAGAAATACGCCAACAATCTCCTGCACTTATCCATACTCATGGCTATAAAGCAGGAATATTTGGAAGAATTTGTGCTCGATTATCTTCTACGCCTGTCGTATCAACCTATCATTCAGGAGAAGCCAAAACAGGTCGGCTGGCTTTATATGATTGTTTAGATCGATACAGTGCCATATTGGCATCAAAGGTTTACGTTGTTAGTCCGGATATCGGTCGGAGGCTACCAATAGCAAGCGAACTAGCTAATAATTTTGTATCTACAAAAAACTTACCAATTTCTAATGGTAGGAAAATCGCTTTTGTAGGAAGACTTAGTAAGGAAAAAGGACCAGATATCTTTTTGCGCTTAGCAAGATATTTTCCTAATGTACTCTTTCATATATACGGTACTGGTCCATTAGAAAATAAATTAAAACGTGCAGCATCAAGTAATGTTTGTTTTCATGGTCAACAATCTGAGATGTCTGAAGTATGGCCTGAGGTTGGGTTATTAATTCTACCGTCTCGTTTCGAAGGTCTTCCTATGGCAGCTCTTGAAGCCATGGGAAGAGCGATACCGGTCATGGCTTTTAACGTGGGGGCACTTAGTAACCTAATATCGAATAATCAAAATGGCTGGATTCTAGAGCCTTTAAATCTTGAGCAACTCTCAAATCAGTTTCTTGAATGGCTAGAGATGAAAGGCACAAGAAAGAAATTATTCAAACGAGCGGCTCGCAATACAGTAGAAAGCAAGTTTTCTTCACACGTTATTATTCCATCATTAATTAATACCTATAAAGATCTAGCTCGTTGTTAAATTGCAAACTGCAATGCAAAGTGAAAAATGCTTTTATTTCAATCATAAAAAAATGCACCAGTCACTCTTAACCCCATATACAGCAATGCTTTAGTCGATTGGTCTAGCCCTTGCAGCTAACTTGATAAATCTAAGTAATCAAGGAATTGTTTCTATGATTAGTCGTCTGCCAACTGGTATTAAGCATACGATAATGTATGGCTTCAGTATTGCCTTAATGAAAGGCATTTCTTTACTGATGCTCCCTATTATTGCGTATTACCTTACCGCTGATGAATTTGGCCGTCTTGAAGTTATTACCAGTCTGGCTGTGATCGGAAGCATTGTAGTTGGTATGGGTTTAGAAGCGACCCTATTTCGTTTTGTCGGTGAAACTGAAGATATTAGTGAAAGAAAACGGCTTGCAGCAGAAATCTTTAGTCTTGCAATTATTATTGGTGTTACCTTTGCCTTTGTTGGTTGGTCTATAGCCGAATTGGTTGGCCGTTATTTACCGGGTGACCCGAGCACTTACGAAATCCGATTAACCTTCTTAATCTTATCTTTAGAAGGGTGTATTGCAATACCATTAGGCTGGTTACGTATGCATGACCGTGTAACAACTTTCTTTTTTATTACTACTGGTCGTGCATTATCTCAGGCACTATTAACAGCGTATATGTTGTGGTTAGGAGGTAGCGTTGCTGAGATTTTGGAGGCAAGCCTTATTGCAGCGCTTGCAACTGCGTCCATACTCGTTTATTTACAAATAAAAGATACCAAACTTGATTTAAATCCAAGAACCATTCGTAAGTCGTTAGTTTATAGCATGCCACTCGTTGCAAGTGGCATTGTTGCTTTTGGGCTTAACGGTTTAGATCGTTGGATATTAGCTGAACATGCAACGTTAACTGATGTTGCTCATTTTGGTGTGGCGGCCAAGTTTTCATTAGCGGTCATTTTGTTACTTCAACCTTTTAATATGTGGTGGTTACCTCGTCGATTTATTGTCCTTAATCAGCAGGATGGTCCAAATAAAGTTGCCCGGTTTATCACCATCGGTATCGTATTAACACTCATTATTTCGGTATTAGTCGGCTTAGCATCACCGCTGTTAATTGCGTGGTTATTACCTGATAGTTATGCAATTTCCGGTCAGTACGTTATTGGGCTAGTGATTGCTATGGCGTTTAAAGAAATATCAGACTTAGTCAGTATAGGTTGTTTCACAGGGGAAACAACGACATCACAATTATTGATAAATGTGACTGCCGTTAGTATTGGTATTGCAGGTATGTTGCTATGGACAGTAGATTATGCCGTGTGGGGAATTATCTATGGATTGATCGCAGCACAGACTACACGAGTCACCTTGTTTTTTATTGTTAGCCAATACTTTTTACCATTGAATTATCCTAAGCTGCCATTATTGTTCATGGCATGCTTTAGTATTTTTTTAATTTCATTAAGTGGCCAAGTTTCAGGTTTGTTCTTTCAAGTAACCTCATTATTCTTTAATACACTGTTATTAATTATCACAGCGGTTTTTCTCAAGCTAATTCCTTGTGACTTTAGAGAGCAATAATGTATCTCACTAACAACAGCCGAACTGGTCAATCAATATTGATTGTGACCATATGTTTATCAATAGCCATCGGCTGGTCTTTATTTCCTCACCCATTGGTAGGTATTGTATTAGGCCTTGTACCGTTACTGATTATTTTTGTATTGAAACGACCTTTTTTGATTGTTCTGTTATTTGTATTATTTTCATTTTTTCGGCTTCATGAAGTATTTCCTCAACTATATGTTTTACGGATCCCTCTCTTACTGTCCGTAGCTTCATTAGGCGCTTTACTGTGGCATGTGGGATTAACTAGAAAGATAAAGATTTATTGGACACCTGAATTAACACGTACGAGTGTATTTTTTATTATAGTAATCATGAGCATCATTTTAGCCTCAAACCGACCTTTGGCCCTAAATTACTTCACGGGTATTTATTGGAAGATCATTGTAATGACGTTTGCTATTGCTTGGTTATTGCAAACAACTCGCGATTTTTCGTTATCACTAAACTTAATTACTTTATCTGGTTTATTGGTCGGTTTAGTTGCACTTTATAACAAGTCTCATGGTATCGGGCTGGTTGAAGGAACACGTGTGACAATAGGCCGAGAGTTAGGATCTGTTTTAGGCGATCCTAACGATCTTTCCTTGGTTTTATTATTTCCATGCTCTTTTGCTATCTCACTTATATTCTCTCCAAATATTTCTCGAACAGAGCGCCTATTTGGAATAGTCACGGCAGTGATACTTGTCCTTGCAATTCTTGCGACACAAAGTCGGGGTGGCCTACTGGGCATCGTTGCGATTATTGCCACGTTCGCCTGGCGACGAGTTAAATCAAAAGCATTGCTTGTTTGTTGTGGCACATTGTTACTTGCTGCGCTGTTTTCTGTTGCTGATATTAGTAGTCGTGAATCTGGTGGTATGGCAGAAGAAGGAGTTGGCGAATCTGCAATGGGAAGAATTTATGCATGGAATGCCGCTATTGGTATGGCTGTTGATAATCCAATCAGCGGTGTGGGGTTACATAATTTTTACCATAATTACTTTTTCTATAGTGATCACTGGGATGGGCTTAATCACGCAGTTCATAGCACTTGGTTTGGTGTTCTCTCGGAGACTGGGTTTTTAGGCCTGTGTATTTTCATGATGATGGTCATTGGAGTAATACGATGTGCAGCTATTTCTCTAAATAAAATTCAGGCTAAAGTAACTCACTTTCCTCCCGTGGTGTCAGTTATTGCTGAAGGGAATCTTTCAGGGATTATTGGGTTTTGTGTTGCTGGTACTTTCCTTACCCAAGGGTTTACATGGCCTTTATATGTCCTAATCGCCTTTACAGTTGGTGTTGCACACTATGTATCGACTAACAAAACAAGGTGACAAAGTGAATCCACAATATGAAAAAATATTACCGAGTTTTTATTTCATTCGTAACTATTTCAAAAAAATAATATTTTACAGCCTATTGCTTATACTCGTTTTTTTCTTGTTTGAGGTAGGAGGTGGCGAAGAACGGCATCGATTAATAAAGGATATATGGAATTTAGGTCACATTGTTTTATTTATGCTGCTCTGTATTGGTTGTTTGAACACCGGAATATTTAATAAAAGGTCCCTTGTTTTTAAGCTTTCGATGGTTACTATAGCTAGTTTGATATTAGGGGCAGGGACAGAGGCTATCCAATTATTAGTACAACGTGACTTCTCTATTAACGATATTGCTAATGACGTTATAGGTGCATACCTCGGTTTATTAATTCATATAATTACAGATCAAACGAAAACAACGACCTATCGTTTTGGAGCAAGCATTCTTGCCTTATTCTTTCTGAGTATTGGTTTCCGTGATTTTGGTGTAAATGTAATTGATGAAATGGCTATTTACGATAACTTTCCCACTTTAGCGAGCTTTGAAAGTGACGCTGAGATAAAACGATGGGAATTTGTATATGTGCACGCTGTGCGTGATGAAAAATTTTCTATATCAGGAAGGTATTCTCTTAAGGTTGACTATTTGCCAGGGATTTACCCATCAATATCCTTGGTACATATGAAGTCTGATTGGCGTGGTTATAAGCAATTATCTTTGTCGGTTTACAGCATTAGTCAACAGGATATTTCGTTTGAAATAAAGGTGCATGACAAATATCACACACATAGTCGAGGGGGGTATGGCGATCGATTTAATAGGAACATTACCTTAAAACATGGGTGGAACTTTATTACTATCCCTCTTTCAGAAATAGCCGCCTCTCCAAAAGGACGTTTTATGGATATGAGCAAAATAAATAAAATTAGTTTATTTACGCACAAGCTCTTACAGCCAACTACTCTTTATATTGATGATATTAGATTAATCTGATTTTGATGTTGAGGTTGAGGTGTATTCAAGTTTGAACTGCAACAGTCTTGGTTTTAAAAAGCAGCTCGTAAGGCGTCGTTCTAAAATTAAAACATTTTCTTGGTCGGTGATAATATACATCAAAAGACTATTAATTGAATGACCGTCAGATCGGGGTAAAACCAGCCTAACGCTAATGCCGTTAGAAAAAGCTACATTTCTCGTTAAAAAATTAGCACTTCCCTTTGCCTTTCATTTCATCAATGACAATCCTTTTGTTATTGATAACAATTTGCAATACGCACAGCAAATTGCGATATATCCTTATTTGCGATCTATAATTATTTTAGAAATAGCCCATATCCTTCTGATATTAAATGATATTTCATATTGGCCCGTTCTCTGCAGTTGCTTGAATAAGTTTAAGTAATAAGGATAACTATCATGTGTGGAATATTTGCTGCAATAAATAGTACTTCTGTAACGGGAAGTTTATTAGAGGGGCTTAAAGCACTTTCATACCGTGGTTATGATTCGGCTGGGATAGCCGTAGTTGGTAGTGACGGTATTGAGCGTCGTCGTGCTGAAGGTAAATTAGAAAACCTTACCGCAGTACTTAAAGAGTCTCCATTAACTGGTGGTGTTGGCATAGCTCATACACGCTGGGCAACACATGGAGCACCTACGAAGTGCAATGCCCATCCACACATGACAGCACAAGTTGCAGTTGCTCATAACGGCATTATTGAAAATTACCAAATACTACGTGATGAACTTGAGAATGAAGGATATAGCTTCAAAAGTGATACAGATAGTGAAGCTATTCCGATTTTATTGACTCATTGTTTAAATCAAGGCATGAGTCATCGTCAAGCAATGCGTGCTCTTCAAAATCGTGTTGAAGGTAGTTATGCCATTGTGGCTATATTTAGCGATAAACCGACGATGATGTATGCGACCAGGCGTGGCAGCCCACTTGTTGTTGGGCAATGTGATAAAGGGTTTTTTATTGCTTCAGATGCAAATGCTTTGATGACACGAGCAAATAAATTATGTCATTTAGAAGAAGGTGATATAGCACAGTTCCATCTAAATAGTGTTCAGATATGGGATAGCAACGATCAACCTGCAACACGTATTTTTGAGAAGTTTGAAGTTAATAATACAGACGGCAGTAAGCAAGGTTATCGTCATTATATGTTGAAAGAAATTTATGAACAGCCTGATGTGGTTAAACGAACCTTAGCCAAGTATATCGACAATAAAGGCAAGCAAGTTGAGTTATTACCATTTCCTTTTAAATTAGACAAACTACAACGGTTAATGATCATTGCTTGTGGTACATCATCATATGCTGGCATGGTGGGGAAATATTGGTTTGAAGAATACGCCTCACTAACAACAGATGTAGATATCGCATCTGAAGCTCGTTATCGCAATGCACCAGTTGATAAAAACACCGTGTCCTTATTCATCTCGCAATCTGGAGAAACGGCTGATACTTTAGCGGCGTTACGTCATGCTAAACAACAAGGCCAATCATGCATATCTATTGTTAATGTAGCCAACACTAGCATGACGCATGAAAGTGATGGTTTGTTACGTACCTATGCGGGTCAAGAAATTGGAGTAGCCTCTACGAAAGCGTTTACTGCCCAGCTCTGTGTATTAATGATTATGTCGTTAGTAGCAGCTAGGCAGAATCACCAAATCAATAAATTAGAACAACAACGTTTTTTAACTCAAATGACTAAAATCCCAGAGTTAATGAACAGTGTATTGTATGACAACAATGAAAAAATTCGGCATATTTCTAAAAAATTTCAACATATTAATAACCTGCTGTACTTAGGTCGTGGCCCCGCATTTCCGCTAGCATTAGAGGGCGCTCTTAAACTGAAGGAAATTAGCTATATTCACGCTGAGGCCTACCCCGCTGGTGAATTGAAACATGGTCCAATAGCGTTAGTGGATGACCATATGCATGTCATCATGATTGCACCACCAGGACCATTATTTGCTAAATCACTTTCTAATCTGCGTGAAGTGGCATCTCGCGGTGCAAAAATCACATTAATTACTAATCAGTATGGTGCTGATGCAGCAGCTGATTATATTGAGGATGCGATCGTACTCCCTGAAGTTGATGATATTTTTATGCCAATTATTTATGTCTTACCGCTGCAACTATTGGCCTATCACACAGCTGTTTTAAAAGGCACAGATGTTGACCAGCCACGTAACTTAGCCAAATCAGTCACCGTGGAGTAATGAACATGCATTCTCTCGATATAAATCAGTTGAAACAGTGGTTGAAGCACAGTGAGAACCCGATAGCTAATAGTGTGTTCAAAACATTAAAAGCTATACGAGCAATGTCATTCCCTGCTCCTCGTGTAATTGCCACACCGATTTACTATGGATACTGCGCTATGCATAATTTTCTGACAACAATAACACGCATATTTTGGTGGACACCATTATTCAAAGGTCGGTTGCAGCATGCTGGTGGCAACCTTTATTTATATGGCGGCCTTCCTTATATCAGTGGGCCCGTTGAGATAGAAATAGGAAAAAACTGTCGAGTATCAGGTCACAGCACATTTAGTGGCCGTAGTTGTGCTCAAAACCCTCCGACTTTAACGGTGGGTGACAATGTTGATATTGGCTGGATGACGACAATAGCGGTAGGAAGAAATGTGTTTATTGGCAACAACGTTCGTATTGCAGGACGTGCCCTATTGGCCGGCTACCCTGGTCACCCATTAGATGCTAAATCGCGCGCTGCAGGATTACCTGAAACAGATGATCAAGTAGGTGACATAGTACTTGAAGACAATGTTTGGTTAGCGACTGGGGTTTCAGTGATGGCCGGAGTTAACATAGGTGAGAACACCGTAGTTGCCGCAGGAAGTGTTGTTACACACGATTTGCCAGATAACGTTTTAGCAGGTGGAGTACCTGCAAAAGTTATTCGTGAATTAGATGTTGTTTCTAACGTAAAAGTAAATGATAGAGATGGAGGGTAAACAGCCATGGCCCATGATCTTTTAGTGTTTGGTGAAGACTGGGGCGGCCTGCCCAGTAGTACGCAACATTTGATAGGTCAGCTTGCTAATAAACATAAGACGGTTTGGATTAACTCCATCGGTTTACGCCGTCCGAGGGTGAGTTTGCGTGACATCAAACGTATGTGGAACAAAGTCATTGCTGGTCATCATATTAATCCTAAAGATTCGATTGTTTTGCCTAATGGTGATTTTCACCTTGTAAACCCTATAACAATTCCAGCTCCTCATTATAAATTAGAACGAATTATTGCTAGTGAACTTATCGCTGCTCAAGTGAACCCGGTAATAATAAATGCGGAATTACGTTCACCTATTTTGTGGACATCATTACCAACAGCGGTTGATGTGGCTGACAAGATCGATCATTCAGCGCTGGTTTATTACTGCGGTGATGATTTTTCAAGTCTCGCTGGTGTTGATCATGAAACTGTTTGTATCCATGAACAAGAACTAGTTGAAAAAGCAGATTTAATTATTGCAGCTAGTGACGAACTGGCTGCACAGTTACCTGCCGATAAAACTCGAATACTTCCTCATGGTGTTGATTACTCCTTATTTTCTACGCCTACGGATCGAGCAAAAGATCTTGTTGATAATGGCCGTCCTATCGCCGGATTTTATGGCAGCATTTCAGAGTGGTTAGACCTTGATTTATTAACGGGTACTATTTCCCGCCTGCCGAATTGGAATTTTATATTTATTGGCAATCAAGTCACAGATGTAAGTGCATTAAGAAAATTTGAAAATGTGACCTTCTTAGGAGATCGTGAACATGAGGTTCTACCAAGTTATGTTCAACATTGGACAGCTTCAATACTACCTTTTGTAGACAATCAACAAATTCAACACTGTAATCCATTAAAACTACGTGAATATATAGCTGCTGGGCGACCTGTTATTAGTACCCCCTTCCCTGCTTTATCGCCATACCAAGAGCTTGTCACAACCGTAAACAATGTTGATGAAATGGTAGCTGCGTTAACACGGTCATTAACAAAAAAAACGAGCTGTCGTCAGCAGTTATCGGTTATTAATCAAACTTGGTCTTCGCAGGCATATAAAGTCTCTAGATGGTTGGACCAACTATGAACCCAATTACATATACAGTCTTTAATATATTATCTGGTGCTTGGCGCCGAAGGTATGTGATTGTATTGCCTATTATCTTATTGCCACTACTTGGTTTGATGGTAGGTATGTTTAGCCCTAAACACTATTCATCACATACCAGCATGCTTGTTCAAGAAACGGCCAAGATGAATCCATTCTTAGAGGATTTAGCCGTTTCATCAATGCTGAAAGAGCGAATGGCTGCATTACAAACGTTATTGCACAGCCGTCACATTTTAGGGGCTGTAGCTGAAGAACGTGGATATATTTCTAGCGATACTTCACCAGAAGAATATGATGAAATCATACTCGAACTCTCAAATGACTTGACAGTAAAACTGGCTGGGAAAGATTTAATACGAATAGACTTAAAATCTAGAGAGCCTATCGGTATGAAGGAAACATTAGAGGCCGTTAGCCGCCACTTTATAGAACAATTACTTGCACCTGAACGTTCATCAATGAAGGATTCTAGCTTTTTTTTAGCAGAGCAATTGAATCGTCGACGCTTGAACCTAGATGAATCAGAGTTAGCGCTGGCCGAATTTAAAGATCAACATAACGCAGAATTACCAGAGTTACACCTTGCTAATATAACGCGACTTGCTCACTTAAAACAGCGACACTCTGAGCGTCAGGCAGAATTAGCAGGTGCCACGAAAAGCCTTGGTGGCTTAGATAATCAGCTGTCAAAAACGAACCCTGTAGTAGGAAAAATTGAAGAACAAATCATCCGTATCAGAGGAGAATTAGCCTTATTAAAGGCACGCTATACCGATAGCCATAGCAAAGTGCAAGGTGCTATAAGGGAGCTACGACGTCTGGAAGACGAACGACAACACGCCTTTGTCGCTACTGAATATCTGATTAATACTGAGCAATTATGGGATATAGCAACCAGCACTTCTATTAGTTTAGATAATGAAGTTCAACCATTACTTATATCTCAACTTAAAAACTTACAGCTAGCACAAAGTAAAGTTGAAGCACTAAAAGAAGAAACATTCAGTCTTCAACGGATGATTGACGAGTTGAAGAAGCAAACTGAAGACTTTGGTCAACATGAGCGTCAACTAAATCGCCTTGAACGAGATTTAGACGTTAAACGTGAGTTGTATAAAGACCTATTGCAGCGGCATGAGATGGCTAGAGTCACTGGTTCTCTAAGTATTTTCGAACAAGAAAAACGCATAAAAGTGATCGATGTGCCATACACACCTGTCGTTCCTTCCAACCTCCCCTTATTCATGTTTGTAATCGCCGGTTTAATTGGTGGTTGTTTCTTAGGGTGCGGCTTAGCCACTGTTTTAGAACTTACTGACACCAGTTTACGTCGCTGTGCTCAGCTTGAGGCTTTAACCAATCTAAATGTTATTAGCCGTATTCCATCAACCTCTCCAACTCCGGAGGACTTGCTATGTCAACAGTGATCCACGTAGTGCAACATTTAAGACCAGGTGGAATAGAAACCATGGCCCTAGACCTGGTCAATTTTAGAGAGAAACATGAACGTACTTTTATTATTAGTTTGGAAGGAAATAAGCAAGACGCGCTTAGAGCATGGCCACGATTAAAACTATATGAACGACACCTTATTTTCATGAATAAAAAAAGTGGTTTTATGCCAGTGTTATTTATAAAGCTTGCCACTATTTTAATGAAGTTAAATGTTGATGTTGTTCACACTCATCACATTGGACCTCTAATTTATGGTGGTTTGGCTGCAAGATTAGTGGCTGCAAGGCGTTTAATTCATACAGAGCATGATGCATGGCATTTAAACGATGCTCATCACCGACATTTACAAAAGATATTGCTCACATTGGTTAGGCCAATCTTGGTTGCCGATGCAAAATCGGTTGCTGAAAATATTCGTTCTCAACTTAATGTAGTGAATATTCAGGTCATACCTAATGGTATTGATACTGATCGGTTTGTTCCGGGAAGCAAACATCAAGCACGTGAGTTTTTACGGCTACCTCAAACTAAAAAACTAATAGGTTGTAGTGGTCGCTTAGAACAAGTTAAGGGTCAACATATATTAATCGATGCTTTGCATAAATTACCTACAGAAGTACACCTTGCTCTTGCGGGATGTGGTTCTATGGAAGAAAAATTACATCGTCAGGTGAAACAGTTAGGCCTAGAAAATCGAGTTCATTTTCTAGGTCGCATTGATGATATGCCGACTTTTTATCAGTCTTTAGATGTCTTTTGCTTGCCATCACTGCATGAAGGTTTACCTCTTTCACCGCTGGAAGCCCAATCGTGCGGGATCCCCACTGTCGTAACCGATGTTGGTGGTTCTCGTGAAACACTATGTCTTGAACTTGGTGAATATATAGCACCAGGCGATGCCAAATCAATGGCTAAATCATTAATAAGAACGCTCAATCGGTATTATGTTAAAAGTCCAAGAAGTTACATCATACTTCATGGTGATGTTCGTTTGATGGCAGATCGCTATGCCTCTCTTAGACAGGTAGGAGAGATAACATGATTGAATTAATTATAACTGGCAGTATATTATTGGTGATCTACCACCACTTGGGTTACCCACTCATATTAAAATGGGTACAACGACATCATCATGCAAATGATATGTTTGTGATCCCTAGACACTACTCTAACCGTTTATCTGATAAAAATTTACCAACCATTACACTGATCATTCCAGCCTTTAATGAGCAGCAATGGATTACAGATAAAATTTTAAACTGCGCGGCTTTAGATTACCCTAAAGACAAGCTTAAAGTCATAATTTCCTGTGATGGTTGTACTGATAAAACTGTATCACTGGCTCAGCAGATTGTTCATGAAAAATCCTGTTGCGATTTAGATATAGAGATCCGAGATTATGAAGAGAATCGCGGAAAAGTAGCACTATTAAATGCTGTTATCGATACAGTTGATAGCGATTTGGTTGCTTTAAGTGACGTATCAGCACTTATTTCACTCGATGCGTTACTCATTGCCGCAGCACAATTTAAAATAAAAAAACTTGGTGTCATCAACAGTCATTATTGTTTGCTGACCCCAGGTTCTGTTGGCGAAGCTAGTTATTGGCAATATCAAAGTAAAATTAAACAAGCCGAATCATCATTTGGGTCAACTTTGGGAGCTCATGGTGCCTTCTATGTATTTCGACGTAAACTATTTAAGTCGCTTGCGATTGACACTATCAATGATGATTTTATTTTACCGATGCAAATTGTCGCCGATGGATATGTAGCCAAACAAGACGATCGAATTACCTCGGTTGAACTTGAGTCGGCTGATGAATCGATGGATTGGCAACGTAGAGTTCGCATAGCTGCCGGTAATTTGCAGCAACTAATACGTTTAAAAAGAATGTTACTTCCGCATTATGGTGGCATTGCTTTTACCTTTATCTCAGGTAAGGCTTTACGGGTACTAATGCCATTTCTAATGATATTTTCCTTGGCAGGTAGCCTTCTACTTGCCCCCTTTCACCAGATATTTTTATTCTTAGCGCTAATACAGGTTTCTATCTATTTGCTTGTTTTTATTCAAATTAAGTTACAAACAAATAATAAGCTCCTGAAAGTGTTGCTATATCTAGTTAACGGTCATGCAGCAGGAATGATTGGTGCATGGACTTACCTATTTAAAGCTAATCATTCGCCATGGAAACCTGTTAATTCAAAACATCAATCCAAGGAGTTTCACCATGAACACTCAATTTGAAATTGATCACTTAACTAGTCTTGCAAAACGTGTCTTTGATATTGCATTTGCGAGCTTTGCTTTAGTATTGTGCCTGCCTATCTATCTACTGATTGCGTTGATAATAAAACTGGATTCTGCCGGACCTGTTTTATATAAACAATTACGTGTTGGTCGATCACTTCCAGACCGCGTTGTATTGTTCGAAATGATTAAATTTCGAACAATGGTTAGCGATGCTGAGTGTGAAACTGGTGCTATTTGGGCGAAAGAACAAGATCCTCGTATAACCACAACAGGGCGATTTTTAAGGAAGACTAGACTTGATGAAATCCCTCAATTTATTAACGTTATTAAAGGGGATATGTCACTTATTGGCCCCAGACCTGAACGGCCAGGTTTTTACCAAAAGCTTGAGCAGGCTATTCCCTTTTTTGCTGAGCGAACCTATGGTGTAACGCCTGGTATTACCGGATTAGCTCAAGTCAACCAAGGTTATGATACGTGTATCGAAGATGTACGCAACAAGGTCTGTTATGACCATTGCTACTCCTTAGCTCTATCTAATCCCTCATCATGGCTAAGAATGGATATTTCTATTATATTTCGCACAATTATTGTTGTGGTTATGGGGAGAGGACAATAAGTGCGAGAAAACCTGTATGAATTTAATTAGTTCAGTAAAACGTATAACCCTGATTGTATTCGTGTTTTGCAAAAATATTTGCAAACTGCAAAAACATGCACAAAAACGCTGACACCTTTCTCAACGCATAACTCATAACACACTGTTACTTATAGTTATTACTGACTGGCACACTCCCTGCAACAGGACTACTGAGTCCTCTTGAAATAGCATGGAGAGTATCATGAATATTGAATACTTCAACTCTGAAAATAGTGATTATTTTATTAAATTATCCGGTGAAATGGATGCCTACGGCTGTAGTCAAGTTGATTCAGAATTAGAAAAGGTACTTGATGCAGACAGCGTTCAGCATATTTCATTGGATATTGACAAAGTCACATTCCTAGATTCTTCAGGTATCGGTGTCATCGTATTTCTATTCAAACGTCTAAAATCATCAGGAGGCACTTTAGAGATTAGTAACGTCAATGGTCAGCCGAAAGAGCTTATAAAACTACTTCGGGTAGGCAGCGTTATTCCTGTGAAATTTAAATAGAATTCGTTAATCAGAGGACATGATCATGAAATGGTTAACGACAGCATTAATGATAATCATCAGTCTGACCCTATCAGCGTGTGTTTCTTGGCCTATATTAGGTAGTGGTGGTGCAGCAGAAAATTCTGCTACCGCGAACAAAATGGATAATCCAAGTACAAGTATTACGCCTGAACAAGGCCTGTTTTTTGAACTGGAGTTAGCACAACGACACTTAGATGTCATGGTATTAGAAGGTGCTGAATACTGTTTTCCAGCCACGGTTGTTCAAGCAAGAACACGTGAAAATCGAATTATCCGTGAGTTACATGGCGGACTCGAATTAGATGCCGCTAATGATTTAATAATTCAAAGAAAGTTGTTGTTACGTTTAGAGCAGCAGCTCGATTATGTGACGCGAGAACATACTTGCACTCCTCCATCAGATGACAGCCTATGGTTGTCAGAAAAAAGTATCGAAAAAATCACTCACCTATTAAATAGCGGGCAGCAATTTGAAGACAAGTCAGATGTGCTAACGCAAAAATATATGAGTCAATTAGCAGAAGCAAGCTTTTTGCTGCGAGACCAAGACAGTTTTGATATCTATCTTACAGGTCATCTTGAAACTATTGGTGATAAAGAACAACAAGCTCTGTCGCTAGCAAGAACCCAGATGGTTCAACGTTATTTGAACGTGTTTGGAATTAAATCAGAACACATTCACCTTAAGTCAATTGACAGTGACAATCCATTATTTGAACAACATGTAGCGATAGACAAAAATACACGCCATAGGGTGACTATTGAACTGGTTGAGTTGCAATCCCGTACTCAAAATACCGGAGAGTGAGTCATGATTATACAAAAATACAATTATTTGATTTTATTACTCATATTATTCTGTTTTTCCAGTTTTGCTGACACATATAAAGTTCAGGTAGGTGATTTAATACGGATCTCTCTATCCGGGGAACCTTCACTTGAAGAGCCATTTGAAGTGGACCGATTAGGTCGATTAATGTTGCCAGAAGTAGGAGCAGTTTCAGTCGCAGGTCTATCAGAAGATGTGATGGAAAGTCGTGTTTCTGAAAAATTGAGTATTGCTTTTCGTGATCTTAGCCAAGTTGAGATCTATGTATTTAAGAAGCAACTACTTATCTCTGTGCAAGGTTATGTTAATGAACCCGGTGAGTTTGTTTTGCCCATAAACGCTTCTGTGCAAATGGCCTTACATGCAGCGGGAGGTTTACGTGCAGGTGCTCAGTTAAACAAAATGCAATTGAAAAGCAATCAGAATATTGACGTATTTAACTATAAAAATTACTTAGATAGCGGTGATAACTCTCTACTTCCTCGACTTCGGTCGCTGGATAAAATATTTGTCCCCGCATCACCGATGATAGGTAACGTGGAAGTTGATTTTGACCCTGCAAAAGTTGCTAATTCGGGGGATGCTGCTGAAGGAAGAAAGGCAATTAAGGTTTTTGGAGAAGTGAATAGTCCGGGTAGTTTTTCATTTAAACCGGCAATGAGTTTAGTTGACTTGCTAATGCGTGCTGGAGGGGTAACTCGTTATGCTGGTGTAGAACAAATACGGGTAATAACACAAGGTGAGCCTACCTTATTTAATCTAAAGCAATATTTGGATTCCGGTAATGAAAAGTTGCTTCCAAATATCGAAGTAGGTACAACCATCTTTGTGCCTCATCAAGAAGAAGAAGTTAAAACAGGCGCCAACATGGTTTATGTGATGGGTGAAGTGGCTAAACCTGGCGCTTATCAAAGCCAAAGTGATGCTAGTTTTATGGATATTTTAGCGAATTCTGGTGGCCCTACCCGTTATGCTGAGTCACGTCAGATCCGTATTATTAAGGCAAATGGCAGTGTCGTTCCGTTTGATTTAGCTGGATATACTGAAGGTACGATTCCAGATCGTCCACCAGTTATCATGCCAGGTGATGCTATATTCGTTCCTGAGAAAACGGATATGAACGAAAAGTCTTGGTTAAAGATCACGCCTAACAGAGCTGTACGTGTACTAGGTGAGGTAGTACGACCTAGTCGTGTTGAATGGTCTGATGAGATGTCCTTACTCGATTTGTTAGCCCATGTTGGAGGCCCAACATCACGAGCAGACACCAGTAATATTGAAGTCGTCACCCCCATTTCATCAGGTGAAACAAAGAAATATAACTTCAACTTAGATAAATTTATCAAGGCAGGCAACAGTGACCATCAGCTACCCCTTATCCGAGCTGGCTCAACTATACGCATACACGATCTTCCCCAAGATCCTAGTGACAATAAAGCACAGTGGGTAAGACAGTCATCTGAAAAATCAATTTATATATTTGGACAAGTAGGATCACCTGGTCGATATATGTTTACTGATGAAATGAATTTTTTGGATATATTATCAGCTGCTGATGGGCCTAATGTGAATGCAGATATTCATAATATTCGAGTTACTCACCGCAACGGTGACTATGCCAAAGTAAGTAAGTTAAACCTGTCACTCTATTTTGAAACAGGTGATGAAAGCCTGATACCAGATGTAAAAATGGGTGACACTATCTATATCCCTGAAAAAAACCGTTCTTGGTTAGATCAACCAAAAGAAACCACAGTTCGCGTGTTAGGTGCAGTCAATAAACCAGGACGATATCGTTTTGATGACAGCATGACTATTCTGGATCTCATTGCTGAGGCAGGCGGTCCTAGCGACATTGCTTGGGTAGATAACATCGTCGTTGTAAATACGTCATGTTGCATAAATCAGGCACGCACTTTCAATTTAGCCGAGTTTAGTCGGACTGCAAAATTTAACATGTTGCCAGTTATTCGTAGTGGCGATACAGTTTACGTCCCTAATAAAAGTGAAAGTAATTTAGCAAAATTCCGTTTAGGTCTCCGCGATACATTTGAAATGATTTCGATAGGATCATTAATAGGACTATTTTGATGAATATTCCAGCAAACAATGTTGAAATTGATCGCATCTACTCGTTACTATCATCACAGGGGATACGCAGTGTTGCTATCTCATCAGCTAATTCAGGTGAAGGTGTTAGCTCGATTTCCTTAGCACTTGCCCATCGTAGTCTGTTAGCCGGACATTCAACTCTGTTAGTAGATCTCAATCTGTATCATCCGAGCCTAAAATGTGTGCTCAACTTACAAGAAATAACATCAGAGTCACCTTTGTTAAGTCAGCCAGAATTACTTTCATTGGGAAGTAGCTCTATTGTAGTAACTGGTATATCAGCACCTATGCAGCGTGAAGTTGTAGTAAAGCTTAGACAAGAAGGTGAGTTAGAGCAATGTATTCAACAATGGTTAACATCATTTGAAAGAATAATTATTGATACTTCGCCAATTAATAGAGTCAATGCTAATAATATTCCCCCTGAACGTGTAGCTGCCGCCTGTGATGGTTGTTTATTAGTTGTACTAGCAGGACATACGACAGAATCAATGGTTGTTAGTGCAACTGACAAATTAATCAATGCCTCGGTTCAAGTATTGGGTTGTGTTTTTAATGACCGAGATAATCCTACATTAAAAAATGAACTCATCAGGGAAACGAAACGTTTAAGGCCTCGATTTGACAAATTGGCCAACAGAATAGAAAACTGGCTGCGTAATAATCGTCTTCTCTCATTAGATGTGTAATCGGTAATGAAACGACTATTATTTGAATCCAATACTTCTGCAACACTAGCTGGTATTAGCAAGCTACGTCATTCATTAACGACTGTACTCGCATATTGTGTGCAAAGTGAAGAAAACCAACAACATATCCTAATTTGTTTGTCAGAAGCACTGACTAATTTGGTGCAACACAACAACACATGTCTGCTAACGATACGCTTTAGTCAAGATAGTCACCGGTGGTGGTTAGAGATTATAGATGATGGTGATACTTGGGATCCGACTATAACTGACATGGCTCATCACCCATACGAGATGACAACAATCGAAAGTAACCGAGGGATCGCATTATTACATATGTTGTGCGAACACATCAGCTACACACCGGACAATGAATCAAGGAATAAACTTGAATTAAGCTGGCAAAAACCTAAGAAACTAAAAAAGCCACAGATACTTATTGTTGAAGACGATGCCAGCCTACTTCGTCTATATCAGTCATATTTGATTAACGATTTTGATATCAAAACGGCTGGGAATGGTTTGGATGCTTTAGATGTATTACAAAAATATGATATTAAACTCATCATTTCAGACATACATATGCCGTTGATGGATGGACTGACATTTCGAGAAAAATTAACTGAAGAAAAAGAACACACATTAATCCCTTTTATCTTTATAAGTTCTAACGATCAACTGACCATGCTTAAACGTACCACACGTATGGGCATTGATGACTATTTAGTAAAGCCTGTTTACAAAGAGATGTTAATGCAGTCAATTACTAGAATTTTACATCGTTCTGAACAAGTATTTCATCAACTGACAAATAGAATTGAACGACAAATTACATCAGTATTAGAGCCAAAGTTACCTGTCGAATCACATGGTTGGCGACTTGCTATTGATTCAAGAAATACTGGTTTTGGTGGTGGTGATTTATTCCTCCACACCTGCAGCGACAAAGACTTTTCATTTATTATCGCTGATATTATGGGTCATGATGATAGTGCCAAATTTTTTTCTTACGCGTACGCGGGCTACCTCCATGGACTAATAAATAGTTCTAACGATAGATTAGTACCTAGTCAATTTTTGCATCAATTATCAAATAATGCTTTAAAAGATAATTTATTATCGAAAGTAATATTCACAAGTTGTGTTGCCAATCTTGATGATGACGGTAAGTTAAAGCTTGCCAGTGCGGGTCATCCACAACCAATATTGATAAAGAAAACAGGTATTGAATATTTAAACGTTGGAGGGGTTTTGCCGGGATTGCTTGAGAATGTCGAGTATCTACAAGTTGAGTTCCAACTTAAGCAAGGTGAGCGTGTGGCTTTTTATACAGATGGTTTATTTGAGTCAGCAGTTGATGAAAACGGTCGTAACCAGCTAGAACAACAAATAGTAACGACTTTATTAGAAACGATAAACCTGGATATAGATCTAGCATTAAGCAAAGTAATGGAACAATTTGATCTGTTTACTTCAAATTATGTTCGTGATGATGTCACGCTTTTGTTAATTGAAAAAAGTGAAACCTAAAAGGAGTCTTTTTTTGCGTCTACACTACTAATTGTTCTTTGATGAATCACTATAAAACTCATTCATCTCTTGTAATTTAAGCAATAGTCCTAGACGTAAGCCTAACAAGTCACCCTGCAATGGTTTGTGTAGATAATCGCTGGCTCCACTTTGTAAGACTAAGCTGATTGTATTTAAATGATCATTGCCGCTTACAACCACAATAGGAATTTGAGATGTTAAAACATGTTTCGAAATAAATTCGCAACCAAGCATGCCACTTCCATCTGGCAAATTAAGATCCATCAATATGAGTTCAATATCCGGTGATGATGATGTTGAATTCAAATGTAATTGGTTCATTCCTTCTGCCAAGGTCGAAGCAACACTTATTGACTCTACGCCCATTTTTTTCAACATCGCCGTGGTCAGTTTTTGAAAAGGTTCGGAGTCATCGATTAATAATATATGTTTTCCTGCGAGGTATTTTGTTGCATCTTCAGCTAAAGACATCGCCCCTCCTTTTTTTTAGAAAACCAATTTTTTTCAATACCGACAACAATACTATAAAACTAACGGAAACGTTCACACAAGATTACTCAGACAATGCAGAGTATTAATCACTTACACCGTACAAAAATCATTTGTACAATGGATTCAAGCCTGTCAAAGTGTATTTAATGCTTTATCACGTGAGGTAAAGAAATGATATTTGATTTTTCGCTAGGCCGTAAAAGGATTCTCATTATTGATGATGATGCCAGTTTACAGCGTCAAATACGTTTTCATCTCGAACATAAGCATGACAATCTCGAAGTATTTCAGTCTGTGGATGGGCTTAGAGGCTTCAGTAAGGCACTTGAGGTTGAGCCCGACCTCATTATTCTGGATTGGCTACTACCTGATATTCATGGCCCTGAAGTTTTGAAACGTTTAAAAGAAGATTCAAAAACAAAAAACATACCTGTATTAATGCTCTCTGGGCGTAATAACATTGGTGATATCGAAGATATGTTTTCTCTTAAAGCCGAACGCTATATTACCAAGCCTTTTTCACTACAAAATTTAAGCGAAAAAATAATTGAGTTATTAAGTTAGTTTTTAATACAAAACAACAAGGTTTAAAGGCAATATTATGAAAATAACTAACATACTATTTATCATCATAGCCATTATATTCTCACAAGCAGCAATGGCTGAAATTACACTAAAATTTGGTGTCTACACTTCTGATAAACCAACTACGATGGTGACCACATTTCGGCCTATTCTAAATGAACTTGAGAACAAGCTATCTGTACGGCTTGCTGAACCGGTAATCATTAGAATGCAGGTAGCAAAAGATTATGATCAAGGTATTGATGATCTCGTAAATGGGAGGGTTGATTTTGCACGTATGGGTCCAGCTTCATATATTTTAAGTAAAAAACTAAATGCTGATCTTGAACTTCTCGTAATGGAGAACCAAAAAGGTAAAAAGACCTTTTATGGTGTCATTTGTATTCATCAAGATAGTTCAATTGAGTCGGTCAGCCAACTTAAGAATCTTTCCTTTGCTTTTGGTAATAAAAATTCAACAATTGGTCGTTATCTATCACAACTGTTATTAGCTGAAAATGGTGTCTATGCAAATGATTTATCTAGTTTTGAATACTTAGAGCGTCATGACAGAGTGGGAACCGCAGTCGGAGCAGGTTTTTTTGATGCTGGTGCACTTAAAGAAAGCACATATAAGAAATTAATTGCAAAGGGAGTAAAAATTAAAGAACTCGTGCGTTTTCCAAATGTGACCAAGCCATGGATTGCTAAACAGTCATTAGATAAAAAAGTCGTTCTTGCTCTTCAAGAATCATTATTAGAAATAGACTCGCCTGAAATTTTAAAAAAACTAAAAAAAGATGGCTTCTTGCCAGCAAATGATAGCGATTATGATTTGATTCGTGAGTCACTGGAAAAAAATGAGTTATTTTTTCAACAATAATAAAAGTGATTACTATTAACCACTAACTATGAATATTCATTTGTTAAAGCTTTTTAAACACTGGCCATTATGGTTGCAAGTATTTCTTTCACTATTAACAGTGTTAGTGGTCGTCAATATTGTAACCGCACCGTTTACCAGAAATATGATCAGTGATTTTGAGTTTCGCTCAATCTCGGAACAAAGTCAGCATTCTTATGCCTTGCTTGCCGCCACTACTATTGATGCTGTTATTACTGAAGATATACCTCTTTTATCTACAGTTGTAGAACAGTCATTGCAATATGCACCTAACATGGTTGGAATTTCTATTAAAAATGAACAATCTAAATTGTTAGTAGAACGTTTTAGAACTACTGATCGATCTAGTAAGTTTATACGTACTTATGACTATGCAATTGAATATGAAGGTGAAAAATTTGGCTCAATTACCATCTTATGGGACACCAAAGAAATTGATGAAAAAATAAATCATCACGTCAGTAAGGTTCAACAGGTTATATCTATTATTCTAATTGTATTAGCGGTTCTTTTCTTAATACTTATTCATCTATTAACAGTTCAACCTATTAGGCGTATAACACAATACCTCACAAAAATTTCGGAGGATGAAAATTTACCTGAGTTGATTCATTCGTCTTCGGTAGCAAGTCGAGAGATGCTACTTTTGTCTCACTCGGCCAACGATCTTAGAACATTGATGAAAGAGACTGATGCACGTGAGCTGGAACTAAAAAATGCGCTTAACGTTTCTCGAAATAATTATGAGAAAAATAAAGCCATATTGTCTTCATCACTTGATAGCATCATGACCATTGACTCACAAAGCCATGTCATTGATTACAACAACGCCGCTACTAAAACATTTGGTTGGACAAAAAAAGAAATTGTCGGTCAATCGATCATTGATTTTATGGTTCCTGAGGATATGAAAGAAGAGTATTCTCAAGGTATTAAAAGATATGTAGAAAATAAAGAAAAGTCTGTTTTAGGACAACGGATTGAATTGACAGCCTTACATAAAGATGGCCACCTTTTCCCTATAGAACTGTCAATCTCAAAAATTATTACACCCGATGCTCCTATGTTTGCCATATTTATCAGAGATACTTCAGCCCAAAAAGAACATGAATTAAATCTTAAGCAAGCCAAGCACGATGCTGAAACAGCAAATAGAGCAAAATCTGGCTTTCTTGCTGCAATGAGTCACGAGATTCGCACTCCAATGAACGCTGTATTAGGCATATTAGGTTTGCTTAGAGATACACCTCTTAATAATGAACAAAAGCGATTAGTTAAAACAGGTCGTCATTCCAGTGAATTATTACTAAGTATCATCAATGATATTCTCGACTTTTCAAAGATGGAAGCCGATAAACTTCAGTTAGAAAACATCTGTTTTGACCTTCATCATTTGTTAACTGACACCACTGAATTACTTTCTCCTCTTGCAAATAACAAAACACTTAGTATTAATTTAAAAATTGAGTCATCTCTACCTCGTTATACCGAAGGCGATCCTGACAGGCTTCGTCAGATTTTAATCAACCTAATTAACAATGCTATAAAATTTACTTTGCAAGGCAATATCACTATCAGAGCAAAAGCTATAATGCAGTCTGATGAGATCTTTTACTTTCAGTGTGAAGTAAAAGATACTGGCATAGGTATCTCTGAAGAAGACCAGCTAATTTTATTTGATGAGTTTACTATGGCAGATCAAACTCATTCTCGTTCACATGAAGGAACAGGCTTAGGGCTTGCTATATGTAAACGTCTGACAGCATTGATGAATGGTAATGTTGATCTGGAGAGTAAATTAGGTAAGGGGAGCACTTTTACCTTTGAGGTAAGACTCAAAGTCGGTTTAGAACAAGACTGCCATTATCAACACAAAGCAGATAATAACTTAGCTCTACCCATGGCTAGTTCCAGAATTTTGCTGGCCGAAGACAACCCAGCAAACCAGATGGTTATCAAAACTATCTTGGAATTTGCTAATCAAAAAGTCGACATTGTTGCCAATGGTTTAGAAGCATTAGTAGCTGTATCAACACATCCTTATGATCTAGTCCTGATGGATATATCAATGCCTGAGATGGATGGTATGGAAAGTACACGAATGATCAGACAACTGTCTGGAATGAAAAGTAAAATCCCCATAATAGCTTTAACTGCACATGCTTTATCTGGAGACAGAGAACGTTTTCTAGCTGCAGGCATGAATGATTATCTAACCAAACCTATTCAACGCTCTTCCATACTACATTGTATAGCTCATTGGACTGAAATTGGGGCCGCAGAAGAAATTGAGAATCTAGATCTAACAGAACAAAAACCACATACACTTGAACAATCTGATGATCTTATCGACGAAATAATTTTGGACCAACTCGTCAAGGATACTACAGCAGAAATAGTACCTGAATTATTATTGTCTTATATTGATGATGCAAAAATACGGCTAGAAAAAATCCAACAAGCACTTGCTGAAGATGATGAAAAAACACTTGAATTTGAAACTCATACATTAGGAAGTAGTGCAATTGCTCATGGCAATAATAAATTACATAACTATGCGCGTAAAATTGAATACCTGTGTATGGAAGGAAAAAACGAACAAGCTTTCACTGCTACACCACCACTTTTTGAATTAGCTGAGAAATCATTTGATTTACTAAAACAAAGGGCTAAACAAGGGTTTAACTAATACATATTAAGGATATAAGTATGTCGAATACACCTAACGTACTATTGGTTGAGGATTCAGCTCCCCTTGCAGCCATATATAAACAGTTCTTAAAGAGTCTACCAATCAAGGTTACCCATGTTGATTCTGGTGAACAAGCAAAAGATTTTATTGTAAAAGAAATGCCTAGCCTTGTTTTATTAGATCTTAACTTGCCTGATATCTCCGGAAAAGAAATCCTACAATGGATCCACGATGAAAAATTCCCAACATCGGTCATCATTGTTACAGCTAAGAACTCCGTTGATATAGCAGTAGATATGATGAAAATGGGGGCTATTGATTTTCTTGATAAACCGATTGATGCAAACCGCTTACAAACAACTGTACGTAATATTCTTGAAACCAGCCGTCTCAAACACATTGTTGAGGATTTTCAACAAACCTTTGATAGAGAACGTTACCATGGTTTCATTGGTACAAGCCTCCCCATGCAAACCGTATATCGTATTATTGATTCTGTTGCTCCTAGCAAAGCCTCAGTCTTTATTACAGGTGAAAGTGGTACAGGAAAAGAAGTCTGTGCTGAAGCCATACATAATCAAGGTTCGAGAGCCAAGGCTCCTTTTGTTGCATTGAACTGTGGTGCTATCCCTCACGATTTAATGGAGAGTGAAATGTTTGGGCACATTAAAGGAGCGTTCACAGGCGCTGCAGCAGATCGACAAGGAGCAGCATCTTTAGCCGATGGTGGAACTCTATTTTTAGATGAAATTGGTGAAATGGATTTGGATTTACAAACCAAATTATTACGGTTTGTACAAACTGGTACATTTCAAAAAGTGGGCAGTAGCAAAGAAGAATCTGTTGATATTCGATTTATCTGTGCAACTAACAAAGATCCTCAAGAAGCAGTGTCATCTGGAACTTTTAGAGAGGATCTTTATTATCGACTTCATGTTGTTCCTCTACATCTCCCTACCTTACATGAACGTGGTGATGATATTCTCGCAATTGCCAACAGTTTTCTAATCACTTATGCCAAAGAAGAAAATAAAAGTTTTCAAAGTTTTTCACCAGATGTGGAAGTGATATTGATGCAGTATGCTTGGCCGGGAAATGTTCGACAGCTGCAAAACGTGATTAGAAATATAGTCGTTTTGCATGAAGACATTCAAGTAATGGTCCATCACTTACCTCCACCATTAAACACAGCACTGAGTGAAAATATAACGCCATCAATTCAAAATGCAGCTCATACAGGTCTTTCAGATAACAAATCGACGGTAAATGATGAGAGCATTAGACCTCTTGCTCAAGTAGAAAGAGAAGTCATTGAGCGCGCAATTGCATTATGTAGTGACAATATCCCCAAAGCCGCCGCATTACTTGATGTAAGCCCTTCCACCATCTATAGAAAAAAACAATCTTGGGAGCAAGATGAGGGATAGTATTGATACGTTTTGAGTGTCGTGATATTTTGAGAAAAGCTTTGAAGTCTGTGTTTCTTAGACGACTATTCGCTTTAATTTAACTTCATAGGCGCCAGGACATCAAACTCTGTAAAGAGTCGAATGCCGTTGAGGTCAACGGCAGCCATATGTTCATAGGTTTATCCATAGATGACGGCAATTGATTTGTGTCGTTTACTGAAAACGATTAGCAAAATAGTTTTTTCGTAGGTAAAATCAGGCCTTTATATTTCCTTGAGTTCAAAATGGCCCAGTACGTATATAGCATGAATCGCGTTGGCAAAATTGTGCCGCCAAAACGTGAAATTCTTAAAGACATTTCGCTTTCATTTTTCCCAGGTGCAAAAATTGGTGTGCTTGGTTTGAATGGCTCTGGTAAATCCACCTTGCTCAAAATTATGGCTGGTCTTGATAATGACTATATTGGTGAAGCAGTACCCATGCCGAATATTAAGGTCGGTTATTTACCTCAAGAACCTGAGCTTGATGACTCGAAAACTGTTCGACAAATAGTTGAAGAAGCTGTTTCTGATGTAAAGCAGGCAGTAGATGATTTAGAGGCCATCTATGCTGCATATGCTGAACCAGATGCTGATTTTGATGCCTTGGCAAAAAAACAAGCTGAGTTAGAAAACTTGATTCAGGCTAAAGATGGCCATAATTTAGATAATGCGCTTGAACGTGCTGCAGATGCATTGCGTTTGCCTGACTGGGATGCCAGTGTTGCCGTATTATCCGGTGGTGAACGTCGTCGTGTTGCTTTGTGTCGTTTGCTGCTTGATAACCCAGATATGTTATTGCTTGATGAGCCGACTAACCATCTTGATGCTGAATCTATTGCTTGGATTGAACGTTTTCTGCAAGATTTCCCTGGTACTGTGGTCGCGATTACTCATGATCGTTACTTCTTAGATAATGCAGCGGGTTGGATTTTAGAGTTAGATCGTGGTCGTGGTATACCTTATGAAGGTAATTACTCTGCTTGGTTAGAGCAAAAAGATGCTCGATTGCAGCAAGAAGCTAAAACAGAAGCATCACATAATAAAGCAATTAAAGCTGAATTAGAGTGGGTTCGACAAGGAGCGAAAGGTCGTCAAGCCAAGTCAAAATCACGCTTAAAATCATTTGAAGAAATGAATTCTCGTGAATTCCAAAAACGAAATGAAACCCAAGAGATCTACATTCCACCAGGTCCACGCTTAGGTGACAAAGTTATCGAGTTAAACAATGTCACGAAGTCATATGGCGATAAATTATTGCTTGAAAACT
>Ga0209495_1000409_pt1 | contig 34109 bp, 28 predicted proteins | sample EN1Hudsemesocosm_FD_184629 | JGI IMG/M metagenome (GOLD analysis project Ga0209495, IMG submission 184629) | Methane-oxidizing microbial communities from mesocosms in the Hudson Canyon - EN1E Hudson Canyon (SPAdes) (version 2) | ecosystem: Environmental > Aquatic > Marine > Cold seeps | place... | reverse complement strand
CGATACCACGCTTAAGATCCATTGGGTTAATACCCGCAGCAACTGCTTTCATGCCTTCACGCAGAATAGCTTGAGCTAATACTGTCGCTGTTGTTGTACCGTCACCAGCTGCATCAGAAGTATGAGACGCTACTTCTTTAACCATTTGTGCGCCCATGTTTTCGAACTTATTATCCAATTCGATTTCTTTTGCAACAGATACACCATCTTTAGTGATAGTTGGTGCGCCATAGCTTTTATCTAAAATAACGTTACGGCCTTTAGGACCTAGTGTTACTTTTACAGCGTCAGCCAGTGTGTTTACACCGTTGACCATTAAACTACGTGCATCAGCACCAAATTTGACTTCTTTAGCAGCCATGTTAATTCCTCTTAATATTCTTTAATATATCGGTTAATTAAATAACTTCTCAACGGATTTAGATTTTTTCTCAGAACAAGGCTTTTTTGCACGGAAAATGTGAGCATATTGAAATATGTGACCATTTGAGTACAAAAATAACGCCGTATTGGGAGAAAAGATAAATTCGTTGTGACGTTATTTTTAGTTTTCTAAGACTGCAACAATATCGTCTTCACGCATCACTAATAGATCTTCGCCATCAACTTTAACTTCCGTACCAGCAAATTTGCCGAATAATACTTTGTCGCCGACTTTGACATCCATAGCACGTACATTGCCAGAATCAGTAATTTTGCCATTACCTGCTGCAACGATCTCACCGGTTGCTGGTTTTTCAGCGGCACTACCAGGAAGTACGATACCGCCAGCACTCATAGTTTCTTCTTCAGTGCGACGAACAACCACACGATCATGAAGGGGACGAATATTCATCAATATAACCTCAAAAATGTCTAACAAAAATGCAGGGCACATCTATATTAAATGTATAGAAATTCCCATAGAAAACCCTTAAATGGGGATGTAATAATAAACTTCAAGTGCAAAAGACAAAAAATTATCGCAGATGGCGGTCTTCCTTATCGTCAACCACTTCACCCTCAATAATGGTCGAATCCATAGAGCCGCGTTGTGAATACATAGTTTGACTGTGCATCGAAAAATTCTTCTGATTGAATAATTTTTTGATCATCGCCTGACGTATGACAGGGATCAATAAAGCAAAACCAAAGGTATCGGTGAAAAATCCGGGGGTCAGCAATAACATGCCACTAGCTGCCAGCGCGATGCCCTCCATCATTTCCATGGCAGGTAAACTACCTTGCTGCATATTAGCTTGTGCTCTTAATAAGGTCGACGCCCCTTGCACACGTAATAAGCCAGCACCAATAACTGCAGTGGCAACCACTGCAAAGATAGTCCATCCAGCACCGATAACTTCACCCACTTGAATGAGAAAATAAATTTCAATCAAGGGCACAAGTAAAAACAATAATAATAAAAAACGGAACATAACTTTTCCTAATATAGGGATATACCTTTATTATAGATTGGGACAGCTCGCTCTCTTTTCAAGGTTTATCAACGAGTCAAATCAATCTGTAGAAAACAATATGATTTTACAAAAATCCGTCACTGCTACTTCGCTCACTGCGTTTCCGCCATAAATGTGTCAGCAACACATTTATGCACCAAAGGTGCTCAATTAAAGTGGGAGCCCAATGCTTGTATTTAGCTCTACTGCCCATGGGGCTCTGAATATGCGAGGATAACAAAAACCCTAACATTGCAATAAAACAACATTTCAAATACTTTGTATCTCTCCTACAAATATTTATCTGTTCGTAATAATTATGAAATATTAATTAGTTATTGTATGCGAACTCGGACAAACATTCCGACCCAATTTCTTTTTAAAAATACAAGAGGATAGCCCCTTGAAACTTAAAACATCATCACTATTAATTGCCGGTACATTATTTGGCGCAGCCGTTATGCCAGCACAAGCAAACAACGAAGCAATGCTTGATTTACTTAAAGTTCTTCGTGACCAAGGCACCATCACTGCTCAAAACTATGAGTTACTTGCTAACGCAGCTAAAGCAGATAAAGAATCTTTAGAAGCGGTAAGTACAAAAGCCGAAAAAGTGGGTAAATCTGACGTTAAAATTACAACTAAAGGTAAATTTAAAGTCGCTAGCACAGATGGTAACTGGTCTTTCCAACCTATCGGTCGTGTAATGTGGGATGCAGTTTCTGCTGATGCTGATTCAAATGACTCAGCTGATGATTGGGATGGTACTGAATTACGTCGCGCACGTTTAGGCTTCCAAGGTACCGTATATGATTGGGGTTATAAATTTGAAGCTGACTTCGCTAAAGGCGATGCTTCAATTAAAGATGCTTACATCAAATACGGCACAAAATTTGGTGATACTAAGTTTGGCTTAAAATTAGGTCAATCACATATCCCATTTGGTCTAAACACTAAAGTCAGCTCAAAATACATGACTTTTATGGATCGTCCATTCTTTGCTGATAGCAGCATTTCTCCAGCACGCGAGTCTGGTGCAGTTGTTTCTTTAGCTGATAAAAAATACCGTTGGACAGCATCTGCTGGTGTAACCGTAGGTTCACTTAGTGGTGGTTACACTGATGAAGATGATTCTGGTACAACACTCGCATTACGTGGTTCTTTTGTTCCTTATATGAAAGATAAAAATCACTTAGTGCAAGTCGGTGCCGGCTACATGAATAAAACAGATTCTGATAGCAGTTTCTCGTTCTCACAGCATTTAGTGGCTCATAAAGATCACACCAAAATCAAATCTGGTTCAATCGCTGCAGGCGATTACGATGGTTCAGATGCATTCACACTTGATGCTTTAGGTGTCTATGGTTCTTTCCACGCAATGGCTGAATACTTAGACTACACGGCAGAAAGTAATATATCAGGCAATGATATCGATATCGAAGGTTATGCTGTTGAAGCAGGTTACTTCTTAACGGGTGAATCTTTAAAATGGAAAAAAGGTTATACATCAGGCATCACACCTAAATCTTCAGCTGGCGCATGGCAGATTGCTACTCGCTTCGAAAGCTTAGAAATTGATGATGGTAATGTTGCTGGTGATGATGAAGCGGATAAATGGACAGTGGGTGTGAATTACTACGCAAATCAAAACATTCGCTTCATGTTGAATTACGACAAAGTAGTGACATGGGATCAAGACGGTTCAGATACAAATGAACAACCATCTGCTCTCAAATTCCGTGCACAAGCTAAATGGTAAAAAACGTTTAAGTTAACATTTTAGCTAACTCTCAAAGCCTCATCCCTTATTGGATGGGGCTTTTTTTTGCTTTTTATTCGACTCATTTAAATAACTAATATTCTAGGCTACAAGCAAGCCTAAAGGTCATTTTTTCTGCTGTGATTTCAGACGAATGTGATCTGAATTAAAGTATTTACTGCCGTATCTGATAAAATAACGTTTTAAAAACTGACTTATAGACTTTTATTGTGAAAAAAATTATTGTAGGCCTACTACTGGCTCTCCCCTTTTTAGCTCCAATGTCGAGTATCGCAGAAACAACACGTTATGTTTCTGATGAACTTGAAATCACTATGCGTAATGGCCAAGGTGTCAAATTTGCTATCCGCAAAATGTTACTTAGTGGTACAAAATTAGATGTGCTAGAAACTGATCCTGCTGGCTATTCCAAAGTGCGTACTGGCAAAGGTGTGACAGGCTGGGTATTAACACGTTATTTAAGTGATTCACCCAGTTCGCGTGACAGCCTTGCTGCCAGCCAGCAAAAAGTCGCCAATTTAGAGTTAGAGCTAGCTAAATATAAAGAAGAAATTCAGGCTTTGTCTTCTCAAAACTCGTCTTCAGGTAGTGAAAACTTATCACTTAAAGAAACCTCACAACGCCTCAGTAAAGAGCTTGATGATTTACGCCGTACCGCGTCTAATGCAGTTGCTCTCAAAAATGATAATCGTCAACTCAAAGAAAAACTTCAGAAGGTAGACAATCAAATTCAATCACTCACTATTGAAAATAGTGCGCTTAGAGACAGTGATGCCAAAAGCTGGTTCCTTATTGGTGCTGCCGTATTATTTGGTGGTTTATTACTTGGTTTGATCATCCCTCGCCTTCGTATTCAAAAGAAAGATAACTGGGGCAGTCTCTAAACTAAATAAACACGCCACATTGATTATCAAGCCGTGCCAACATCACTGTTAGCACGGCTTTTTTTTGCCTTTAATCTGTTATCAAGTATTGAATAATTCAAACGCACTATATATAATTTTTGCTATATATTGATTTTGAGATGTAATTACGATGGATTTACAAGCTGATGATGTTTATTCGGTTTTGTCTCACCCGATGAGGCTGCGCGCCCTCATTCTTATCCAGCGAGTGGATGAACTGTGTGTGTGTGAATTAACCTATGCCTTAGACTTGGCACAACCCGTTATTTCTCGTCATCTCGCTCAACTCAAAGAAGCCGGATTATTATGCTCCCGCCGACAAGGGTTATGGGTTTATTACCGTGTTAATGATGCGATTCCTCAATGGGTCAGTCAACTTATTCACGTCACCAGTACAGGCATTGCTTGTTCATCACCTTATCAAGATGATTTACAAAAATTAAACCAAATGGCCGATCGGCCTAACCAAGCTTGTTGTTAACAAGTTTAAGGATTTAAAAATGACATTACGTGTGGGAATTAATGGTTTTGGTCGTATGGGTAAACTTGCTCTACAAGCCGGTTGGAATAGTGCAGATTTAGAGTTTGTGCATATTAATGAAATTAGTGGTGACGCAGAATGCCATGCTCATTTATTAGAATTTGATTCAGTGCATGGTCGTTGGGGGCAAGATAAAAACATTGCCGCTGCTGATCAGCAAATAAGCATTGATAATCACCTCATTAGTTTTAGCCAACAGCCTACACCTGAAGAAGTAAACTGGGCTCAATATAATGTGGATTTAGTTTTAGAGTGTTCAGGCAAGTTTAAAACGCAGCAGCAACTACAGGCTTATTTTGACCAAGGTGTTAAAAAAGTTTTAGTCTCTGCCCCCTGTCCTCAACCTGCACTTAATCTTGTTTATGGTGTTAATCATGATCTCTATGATCCTGCTCAACATCATATTGTGACAGCGGCTTCATGTACAACAAACTGCCTTGCTCCAATAGTTAAAGTCATGCACGAGACATTAGGTATTCAGCATGGTTCGATGACGACTATTCACAATATTACCAATACTCAAACCATTGTCGATAAAGGCCATAAAGACCTACGCCGTGCGCGAGCTGCAAGTCAGTCGCTGATTCCAACAACAACGGGATCAGCCAAGGCCATTACCACCATTTTTCCTGAGTTAGAAGGTAAATTAAACGGGCTTGCAGTACGTGTGCCTTTACTCAATGGTTCACTGACTGATTTTGTCTTTGAAGCCAAGCGTCCTACAGATGCAGAGGAAGTGAATGCCCTATTTAAAGCCGCTGCTGACAGTTCGCTTAAAGACATTTTAGGTTATGAAACTCGCCCCCTAGTGTCGGCTGATTACACCAATGATCCACGCTCAGGCATTATTGATGCCCCTTCCACAATGGTTATTAATAGTACACAAGTGAAAGTTTTGGCTTGGTATGACAATGAATGGGGTTATGTGAATCGTATGATTGATATTGCTAATATGATTGCACGGACAATGTAACAATGGATGCGGTGCAAAACCTACGCAATTATGCCGTTATCACTGGCGCTTATTGGGCCTTCACATTAACGGATGGTGCAATCCGTATGTTGGTGGTGTTGTATTTCCACCAGCTGGGTTACACACCGCTCGCTATTGCTAGTTTGTTTTTGTTTTATGAGTTTTTTGGCATTATCACTAATCTTGTTGGTGGCTGGTTAGCTGCTCGTTTTGGTCTCAATTCCACGATGCATGCAGGCATGTTATTACAAGTAATTGCCTTACTGATGCTGACCGTACCCAGTGACTATCTCAGCATTGTCTACGTCATGGTAGCCCAAGCCTTATCAGGCATAGCGAAAGATCTGAATAAAATGAGCGCTAAGGCCAGCGTAAAACTCTTTGTGCCTAGCGCTTCGGCAACTGAAAATAAACTATTTAAATGGGTTGCCGTATTAACCGGCTCTAAAAACACCCTGAAAGGAATCGGTTTTTTCTTGGGCGGCCTATTGCTTGCCATGTATGGCTTTCAAGGTGCTTTATATTGTCTTGCTGGCGGCCTGTTTAGTGTCTTATTACTAACTCTATTTTTATTGCCCAGCGATCTAGGAAAAACTAAAAACAAAGCAAAATTCAGCCAGGTCTTTGCCAAAGAGCCGGCCATTAATTGGCTTTCTGCTGCTCGGTTTTTCTTATTTGGCTCGCGTGATGTTTGGTTTGTTGTCGCTCTACCCGTATACCTCACTGCCACCTTAGCTTGGGATGTTGAAACTATTGGTAGCTTCTTTGCCCTGTGGATCATTGGCTACGGTATTGTACAGGCACTCGCACCCAAGCTGATGCAGAACAAAGTACCTGATGGTCGTAGTGCGCAACGATTAGCCTATAGTCTCATGTTGATCCCTGCTGGCATTGCTTTTGCCTTACAACAAGGTCTAAGTGCCAATCACGTTATTATTCTCGGCTTAAGTCTCTTTGCTATCGCCTTTGCTATTAACTCTGCCGTGCATTCTTATTTAATTGTTGAATGGTCAGATCATGACAAAGTCGCGATGAATGTGGGTTTTTATTATATGGCCAATGCTGGCGGACGCTTAACCGGTACGCTGTTATCCGGTTTGTTGTTTCAGCACTATGGCCTACATGCGTGTTTGATTGCCTCTAGTTTATTTATTGCTACTGCAGCGCTGTTATCACAAAAATTACCAAGGATTGATCATGGGGCTATTTGAACGTTATCTTTCTATATGGGTAGCCATCAGCATTATTATCGGTGTCACGCTAGGCAGCCTCTGGCCTGCATTTTTTAGCCTGGTTGCCACCTTGGAATATGCCCATGTGAACTTAGTGATTGCTGTATTTATCTGGTTAATGATTTACCCGATGATGGTGCAGGTCGATTTCAAAGCGATAAAAGATATTGGCAAACAACCTAAGGGATTGATATTAACCTTGGTGATTAACTGGCTGATCAAACCCTTTACTATGGCTTTCTTAGGCTGGCTGTTTTTCAAACTTATATTTAGCAGTTGGGTAGCCCCTGACACCGCCAATGAATATATCGCAGGCATGATCTTACTCGGTGTAGCGCCTTGTACCGCCATGGTGTTTGTGTGGAGTCAGCTGACCAAAGGCGATCCCAACTACACTCTAGTACAAGTCTCCATTAACGATCTAATTATGATCTTTGCTTTTGCCCCCATCGCAGCATTTCTATTAGGGGTTAGTGATATTGTTGTGCCATGGCAGACATTATTCATCTCCGTAGTGCTCTATGTTGTTTTGCCCTTAATTGCCGGCATTGTCACCCGCCAGCTATTGCAACAAAGACATCAGGGGCACGATCTAGACAACTTTTTGCATATGATCAAACCATGGTCCATCATGGGATTATTAGCTACCGTCGTATTATTGTTTGGCTTTCAAGCCAATATTATTCTGCAACAGCCAGAAACAATACTGCTAATCGCCATTCCATTATTAATTCAAACCTACGGTATTTTTGCTGTCGCTTATTGGGCTGCTAAACGACTTAAACTCGCTCATAATATTGCTGCACCCGCCGCATTGATCGGTTCATCAAACTTCTTTGAACTGGCTGTGGCCGTTGCTATTTCTTTATTTGGCCTGCACTCTGGTGCGGCATTAGCCACTGTCGTTGGTGTATTGGTTGAAGTGCCAGTGATGTTATCACTGGTGTATTTTGCCAATCGTACCCGTCATTGGTTTACTTAAATGAAAACAGGGTAATTAAACTTACCCTGCTTATCACTCTATTACATTTAACGACGTTTTAATTGTTCCAAATCACGCACCGCACCTTTTGATGCTGATGTTGTTAAAGCTGCATAAGCTTGTAATGCTAAACTTACTTCACGCTCACGACCAATAGGTTGCCATGCATCATCACCTTTTGCATCCATCGCTACGCGACGTTCTGCTAAGACTTCATCAGACACATCAACTTTAATGATGCGATTAGGGATATCAATGATGATTGTGTCACCTTGTTCAACTAGGCCAATATTACCGCCTTCTGCGGCTTCTGGTGAAGCGTGACCAATGGATAAGCCTGATGTACCACCTGAGAAACGACCATCTGTTAATAAGGCACAGGCTTTACCTAGACCTTTAGATTTTAGGTAGCTAGTTGGATACAACATTTCTTGCATACCCGGACCACCTTTAGGACCTTCATAACGAATAAGTACGACATCACCTTCGACAATTTGTTCGGTCAATATAGCGGTTACAGCTGCATCTTGAGATTCAAAAATTCGAGCTGGACCTGAGAAGTTTAAGTTTGAATCATCAACCCCTGCAGTTTTAACAATACAGCCTTCTAAGGCAATATTACCGAATAACACGGCTAAACCACCATCTTGGCTATAAGCATGTTCAATATCTCGAATACACCCATTTTCACGATCAACATCTAAACTCGGCCAACGTGTTGCTTGGCTGAAGGCTTCTTGTGTTGGAATGCCTGCAGGACCTGCTGAATAGCGTAGTTTTGCCGCGTCACTGCCTGTTCTGGCGATATCCCACTCAGCTAATGAATCAGCCACTGTTGCACTATGAACCGTTGGTAAATCAGTGTGTAATAAACCTCCCGCGGCTAATTCAGCCAAAATACTTACCACACCACCAGCACGATGTACGTCTTCCATATGATACTCAGGCGTAGCAGGTGCCACTTTGCAGAGATTAGGGATTTTACGCGACATGCGATCGATATCATCCATAGTGAAATCAACCGCGCCTTCATGTGCTGCTGCTAATAAATGCAGTACAGTATTGGTTGAACCACCCATGGCAATATCTAGCGCCGTTGCATTTTCAAAGGCTGCTTTGCTGGCGATTGAACGAGGTAATGCTGATTCATCATCTTGTTCATAGTAGCGTTTAGCTAAATCAACAATCGTCCGGCCTGCTTCTAAGAATAATTCTTTACGATCAGCATGTGTGGCTAATAAAGAACCATTTCCTGGCAGTGATAAACCTAATGCTTCTGTTAAACAGTTCATTGAGTTTGCCGTGAACATACCTGAACATGAACCACAGGTTGGACAGGCACTACGCTCAACTTGTGCCACATCTTCATCACTAACGCTTTCATCGGCTGCTTGTACCATGGCATCAACCAAATCTAATTTAACGTCTTTACCCGCTAATTTAGTTTTACCTGCTTCCATTGGGCCGCCAGATACAAAGATCACCGGAATATTTAAGCGCAATGCCGCCATTAACATTCCAGGGGTGATTTTGTCGCAGTTTGAAATACACACAATCGCATCAGCACAATGTGCATTAACCATATATTCAACTGAATCAGCGATAATGTCGCGCGATGGCAAACTGTACAACATGCCGCCATGGCCCATAGCAATCCCGTCATCAACAGCAATGGTATTAAATTCTTTCGCAACACCACCCGCTTTTTCAATTTCGCGCGCAACTAATTGCCCCATATCTTTTAAATGAACATGGCCGGGCACAAACTGAGTAAAGGAATTGGCGATGGCAATAATCGGCTTACTAAAGTCGTCGTCTTTCATGCCTGTAGCACGCCATAAGGCGCGAGCACCCGCCATATTACGGCCGGCGGTAGATGTTCTTGATCGATATTCAGGCATGATGACTCTCCAAACTAATAGGTTTTCTGGTCTGCTTATTTCAGCAGACGCGGCAATATTTAATCATGTAAATTTTACACTAAATTGCAACACAGCTCTGACTAGGATAAAAAGAGCGTTATGAAAACAACAAATGACAACGCACTTTCTAGCAATAATGCCACCACCACCAGCTGGTTTCGAACGGCTGCACCTTATATTCATGCCCACCGAGGATCGACCTTTGTGATTGCCTTTGATGGTGAAACAATTGCCTCTGAGAGCTTTGAAAATTTAATTCACGATCTGGCCTTATTAAACAGCTTAGGTATACGCCTTGTGTTGGTATATGGTGCGAGACCTCAGATTGAACAACAATGCCAAACACATAAAATCCCGGTGCATTATCATCAAGGCCTACGCATTACCGATGATGCCAGTCTGAAGATTGCCAAGTCTGTAATAGGTAAATTACGTCTCGATATTGAAGCCAAACTATCTTTTAGTTTGCCACACACGCCGATGGCTGATGCGCGCATTCGTTGCACCAGTGGTAATTTAGTTACTGCGCAACCTGTCGGTATTAGACAAGGCATTGATCTTGGTCATACCGGTGAAGTGCGGCGCATCGATACCCAAGGTATTAAACAGCAATTAGACCAAGAAAATATCGTTTTGCTACCACCGTTAGGTTACTCACCAACAGGGGAAATATTTAATCTCTCCGCCGAAGCAATTGCAACAGCGACAGCGTCGGCGCTCAAAGCAGATAAATTAATTTTAATTGCTGGCAAGCAAGGTTTTGCGCGTGAATTAACGGTTGAGCAGGCCGCCAAAGTAGTCCTCGACTCAGCCGATGATCATCATTCTCTCAGCGCGGCCGTTAAAGCCTGTAATGCAGGTGTACAACGTGTTCACTTATTAGACCGTTCTATTGACGGCGCCTTATTACAAGAACTCTTCAGTCGTGATGGTGCTGGCACCCTAGTCAGTGCAGGCTCTTTTGAAACCACACGCCAAGCCACTATTGAAGATGTCGGCGGTATATTAGAGCTTATTCAACCGCTGGAAGGTAACGGTACATTAGTGAAACGTTCTCGCGAGCATTTAGAAATAGAAATCGCTCACTTTACAGTGATGGAACGTGATGGCTCTGTTGTTGCCTGTGCTGCACTTTATCCTTTCCCAGAAAGTCATATTGCTGAATTAGCTTGTCTCGCTGTGGCTGCAGATTATCAAGATGAAGGACGTGGTGAACAGCTATTGTCTGTTATTGAACAACAAGCACGCTCAAGCGGCTTAAACAGTTTATGTGTATTAACCACACAAACAGCACACTGGTTTTTAGAACATGGTTTTATATCTGCAGATATCAGCGCTTTACCCGTTAAAAAACAATCGCTTTATAATTATCAACGTAACGCTAAGGTATTTAGCAAAAAGCTTGTTTAATAAAAGCGGGGGTTAAGCTTTACGCTGGCTATCCACGCGCTTTTTATATTCAGGAAATAATATCGGTGCGAGTTCATGTAATGCTTTTTCATAGACGCGTCGTTTGAAAAAAACGATTTCTTTTGCAGGCATCCAATAATCGACCCAGCGCCAGTCATCAAACTCAGGCTTTTCATATTGATCTAAGCGCACATTGTCTTCTTCAGCAATCAGACGCAATAAAAACCAGCGTTGCTTCTGACCAATACATAGGGGTTTATTGCCGAAGCGTAGATAACGTTTTGGCAGGCGATAACGTAACCAATCACTGGTCATACCCAATACTTCAACATGTTCAGGGCCGAGGCCAATCTCTTCCATTAATTCACGATAAACCGCTTCTTGTGCTGTTTCTTCAGGCTTAATGCCTCCTTGCGGAAACTGCCATGAATCATGTTGTGCTCGTTGCGCCCACAGCACTTGATTATCGTTATTACAGAGAATAATCCCTACGTTTGGTCTGAAACCATCTTTATCAATCACAAGCTCGTCTCTTGTTACCGCGTGACTTAAAAGCCATTTGTAGTAACAGCATAATTTTACAATACAGACTAGATTAGAGAAAGCACTCGCGGTATGCAAACCATTTTGATTACAATACCCCCTAATTACTCCCTCTTTCTTTGATATATATGAAGTTTAAAATATGGCATTAGCAATCTTTGATTTAGATAACACCCTTCTTGGCGGTGATAGTGATTATTTATGGGGGGAATTCTTAGTTGAAAATAATATTGTTGACGCCAAATCTTATCAGCAAGCCAACCAAGATTTTTATGATCAATACCTCGCCGGTACCATGGATATTTTTGAATTCTCCGCCTTTCAGTTTAAACCGCTGGCGGACAACTCGATCGCAGACCTTAATCGTTGGCGGCAACAATATTTAGCGGAGAAAATTAATCCCATCATGTTACCTGCTGCCCGTGAGCTTATTGCAAAACATCAGCAGCAAGGTGATACCTTATTGATTATTACCGCAACCAATCGTTTTATTACCGCACCAATTGCAAAAGCCTTGGCTATTCCACACCTTATTGCAACGGAAGCCGAAATGGTTGATGGCGTTTATACCGGCAAGGTTGCCGGCACTCCTTCATATCAACAAGGAAAAGTTACGCGGCTGAATGTCTGGTTAAAAGAGCAGAAACTAACGCTTGCAGGCAGTTATTTTTATAGTGATTCTCACAACGATTTACCGCTATTGAAGCTAGTTGAGCACCCTGTTGCTGTTGATGCCGATCCCAAATTACAAGCGGTCGCAAAACAGCGCGGCTGGAAAATTCTCAGTTTGCGAAAATGAGACCATTACACAATTTATGAAACGCATCTGAATTGTGTAAAGATCTCAATAAATTGGTACAATTCCTTGTTTACATTATTAAGATCAGGCCAGCATTATGGAATGGGAAGTTGTTATTGGGTTAGAGATTCACGCCCAACTCGCCGCCAAAACTAAAATTTTCTCTAGCGCATCCACCGCATATGGTGCTGAGCCGAATACTCAGGCATGTGCCGTCGATTTAGGTCTGCCTGGCGTTTTACCCGTGCTCAACCAAGAAGCCGTTAAAATGGCAATTAAATTTGGTTTAGCTGTTGGTGCGGAGTTGCCTCCTCGCTCTGTATTTGCGCGTAAAAACTATTTCTATCCTGATTTACCCAAGGGCTACCAAATCAGTCAGTTTGAGTTACCTATCGTCGGTACAGGTCAACTCTCTATTGAATTGGAAGATGGCTCAGAAAAGCTTATTGGTATTACCCGAGCTCATTTAGAAGAAGATGCTGGCAAATCAATGCATGGCGACTTCCAAGGCCTAACAGGTGTCGATTTAAACCGCGCCGGTACGCCATTATTAGAAATCGTCTCCGATCCTGATATGAGTAGCGCCAAAGAAGCCGTTGCTTATATGAAAAAAATACATACTTTAGTGCAATATCTTGAGATTTGTGACGGTAATATGCAGGAAGGTTCATTCCGCTGTGATTCTAATGTATCTGTTCGTCCTAAAGGCCAAAAAGAATTAGGTACTCGAGCCGAGCTGAAAAACATTAACTCATTCCGTAATGTTGAACGTGCCATTAATATTGAGATTGAGCGTCAAATTGAGCTTATCGAAGATGGTGGTACGGTTGTGCAAGAAACGCGTCTTTTTGATGCTGATAAAAATGAAACACGTTCAATGCGTAGCAAAGAAGAAGCCAACGATTACCGTTACTTCCCCGATCCAGATTTGTTACCTGTAGTCCTTGATCCAGAAATGATTGAACAGATCCGAGCGACATTACCTGAATTACCAAATGCCAAACGTGACCGTTTTGTCGCTGATATGGGTTTGTCTCTGTATGACGCATCGGTATTAACCAGTAGTCGCGAATTAGCGAATTATTTTGAAGCGGTTTTACTTGCCTCTGATAATAAAGATGCAAAACTGTGTGCTAACTGGATTATTACGCAATTATTAGGTGCTTTGAATAAAGCGAGTTTAGACATTACGACCTCACCTATTTCTGCAGCTCAATTAGGCGGGCTATTAGTTCGCATTAACGACAACACTATCTCTGGCAAGATTGCTAAACAAATCTTTGATGTTTTATGGGCAGGTGACGGTGATAATGCTGATAGCATTATTGAAGATAAAGGCTTAAAACAAGTTACCGATTCAGGTGCTATCGAAGCTATTGTTGATGAAGTTATCGCCAATAATGCCGGACAAGTTGAACAATACCGTGGTGGTAAAGAGCAATTATTAGGCTTCTTTGTCGGCCAAGTAATGAAAGCCTCTAAAGGTAAAGCCAATCCTGCACAAGTGAACGATATATTAAAAGCTAAATTAGCCGGCTAGATAAAAACCTTAATTTAGTCATAAAAAAAGGCTGTATTCATTACTGAATACAGCCTTTTTTATAAACATTGATCTAGCGTTTAGCTACCAGAAATCATTGCATTTACTTTCGCTGATAATAAGCCAAATACAGCACCAACGATGATTGATAATGAAACAACTGCAACAGGGTTAGTAAAATCCATTGCTAAAGTATTGCCTGCTGCTGATAAATCAGCACCGGCATGAATAGCGTACGCTGCTGTTGCTGCATAACCATAAACGGCTGATGGAATAACAGAGAAAGCAGGAATTGTTGCACCCATCACTAAGACAAATACAGTAAGGCCAACCCAAACGGCTGCATTAACTGCCAATGAAGTGCCTTCACCTAGGCCTACTTTTGTAATTAAAGCAAAAGCAACACCCGCTAGAACTGAACCAAAAACACTACATACAATGGTATTTTTTAAGGCCGCAGTATCAGCACCATTATGGAAATATTGTCCCCAACCAATGAAGATGGCCCAAATTGTAACCATTCCTGCTAAGGGGCTAAGTGCAAGCCATGTTGCTACAGCACCTAAACCACCAATACTTAATGCTAATGAAAACATAAATTTCTCTCTCTCTTTAGTCATACAAAAAAATAATTAGTGTTCAACAATACGCTTGATGCTTATAGCATTCTTATTTTTTATCACGTCATTGAAAACACAGCAAATAAGGCCAGATTATTCTGGCCTCAAACAACAATAAAACATACTTTTCTTTTACTTTCAATCAATACAAAGTTATTAACCACTCTTAAAATAGTGAAATTTTAATCATAAAAGAGCATTATTAAACCCTTTATTAAAATGCTCAATCATCATTTTAAAACGACTTGCAAACACATTATTAGGAAAGACTAATATTTGATAGTGAGCACCTACTTTTATCTGAAAAAATATTCAAATAAGTTTTCTTATACTGTGAGCCTGCTTCAATTTTTCACCTTATTCTTCCCTTATGACAATAAAGTGATGTACTATCAGTTTGATGAAATTCAATGGATGATTAATGAAATATTGCTAAAACGTTGTTTTCGACATATTTCTCTCAAATTAGGCGCAATGACACTATGAAGTTTAAGCAAGAACACCTTCCAGAGAAAATGGCACTAGGAAAATTGCCATCACAATCCCCCTTGCCTGAAGCAAACTGGGTGCTGGTTTTTGGTTCGGTCAAACGCTTTAAAGAAAAAGGCTTCACTAAAGCATTACAAGCTCGTTATCCCTCCGCCCAGATTATCGGCTGCACAACATCCGGTGAAATTACTGATAGTGGCGTCTATGATGAAAGTATCCATATTACCGCCATGCAATGGGAGCGTAGCTCGCTAAAATTTATCGTTAAACCCATCAATAGCATGGCACAGTCTCATGCACTCGGAGCTCTGGTCGCATCCGATCTAGCCCAAGATGATCTAAAAGGTGTCTTTGTTTTAAGTGATGGACTGAATGTAAATGGTTCAGAGCTTGTTGAAGGTATTCAAGAAGTATTACCCAATGTCCCCATTACCGGTGGTTTAGCAGGCGACAATGCTAACTTCTCTCAAACCTATTTGCTTAATAATGACAAAATTCATGATCGCATTGTGATTGCCGTTGGTATCTATGGTGAAGATGCCATTGTCACCAGTGGTGCATTAGGTGGTTGGAAACCCTATGGCCCACCTCGTAAGATCACTAAGTCTGTAAAAAATATTGTTTATGAATTAGACAATAAACCTGCATTGCCTTTGTATAAAATGTATCTCGGCTACTATGCAAACCAATTACCCGCATCAGGCTTAAACTTCCCCTTTGCCATTATGTCGGAAGATAAAAGCATTACTGTTATCCGCACCCTATTAGCGATAGATGAAAATGACAATAGCCTGACGTTTGCTGGTAATGTGAATCAAGGTTCCACTGTACGTTTTCTTAAATCAGACCACGATATGTTAGTGAACGGTGCCAGTGATGCTGCGCGTCAGATCCTCGATAAAAATATTAACTTAAATGATAAAGCGCTCGCTATCTGTGTCAGTTGTGTCGGCCGAAAACTGGTGATGGAAGAGCAGGTCTCTGATGAAGTTTTTGCTGTTCAGCGATTGCTTGGCGTGCAAACAGGGATTACGGGGTTTTACTCTAACGGAGAAATATGTTCAGGTGAAGACGATGGTCATAGCCAATTACATAATCAAACCATGACTATTGCTTATTTAAGTGAGCATATGAACTAACTAGCCACATTCTGAAAATTGAGGGGCGGAATCATTGTTAATGATTCCGCCTTTTTTATTTGTGCAGTCCTAGTCTACCAACTCTCTTGCTGCAGCCAATAGTGCCAGTCTAGCAATAACACCATAGGCATAAAATCTATTTGGCTCGGCATCAGGGTCATCTTGCTTATCAGGTGTATTACACGGCTGTGCAAAAGCTAAAGGTTCAAAATGCATGCCCGGTGCATTCAAGTTTTCATCAACGCCTCGGCCAGTATGAACACGATAAAAGCCACCGACGACAAAATGATCCATCATATAGATCACAGGTTCAGCAACAGCAGACTCTTCACCAATAGTTTCAAAGGTATACACACCTTCTTGTATCAAGACATTATCAACCACTAAACCTTCTTTTGCCGAGGACATCTTAGTCCGTTGTTTACGATTTAAGCTAGCAATTTCATCAGCATGTTGAACGGTCATAATGCCCATGCCATACGTACCCGAATCTGCTTTTACTACAACAAAAGGCGCTTTATCAATCCCGTACTCGTCATATTTACTCTGAATTGAGCTCAGCATATTTTCGACATTTTTTGCTAAACACTCGCCTCCATTTCGATCCATGAAATTCACTTCACCACACTGTAAAGATAGCGGTGAAATAAGCCAAGGATCAATGTTAATTTGCTCGGCAAGCTCGCGTGCAACATCATGATAATGGCTAAAGTGATCGGATTTTTTACGATCAGACCAGCCTGCAGACAAGGGGGGAATAACTTGTTGTTCTAGATCTTCTAAAATCTCAGGTCGACCACCTGAGAGATCATTATTAAGTAACACTAAACAGGGAGAGAAATCACCTAGTGATACTCTGTTTGCATCACGTATTACCGGCTCAAGTCGGCAGACTTTTCCCGAAGGTAGCTCAATATCCGTCACCTCGGTTAAATCATCACGTAAACTACCAATTCTTGCTTCAAGACCCGCCTGCTCAAAAATCTGGCGCAGGGTTTCTAGACTTTCTAAATAAAATAAATTCCGCGTATGGTTTTCAGCAATAATTAAAGCCCTACGTGCACGTGGACAAGCACGCTCAATTGCCGCTTGCACAGCTTGAATACATAAAGGCATAAAGGCCGAATTCAGGTTGTTAAATCCGGCAGGAAACAAATTGGTATCGACAGGTGCCAATTTAAAACCTGCATTACGTAAGTCTACTGAAGCATAAAAAGGGGCTGGAGTTAGTAGCCACTGCTCTCTAAACCAAGCCTCCACGCTCACCTGTTGGTTCAGAAAATGAGATTCTAGCTGTAATAAAGGACCTGTCAATGCGGTCGTTAAATGCGGGACACCTGAATTCATAATATTTTAACGCCTTTTTAGCAGCTCATCTGACTGCTTAACAAATGATCTTTGCCCTAGTAATTATTTAAAATAACTCAAGGACTTAAGTTGACAGCCATTGTCTTACGTAACTGTAATAACAAGCAAGAACTAAGTTTTATCGAGTTGTGACTAGCCGGACAACTAAAAATGGTATATCTTCTTTATCTGATCGGATGTTTAAGTTTATTAAGGGACTAACTTAGCATTTGGTCGAACGTTTTATGTTTATTTAGGGACTAATATTAGCGTGAGTGATGAAAAAAGTGAATTTGATGGCCTAAAAGTCATGGTTATTGACGATAGTAAAACTATTCGTCGCACCGCAGAAAAGCTACTGAAAAATGCTGGCTGTGATGTTGTTACGGCTGAAAATGGTTTTGAAGCGCTACCGGTTATCAGTACTAGCCACCCAGATATCATCTTTATCGACATTATGATGCCTCGTCTAGATGGTTATCAAACCTGCTCCCTAATAAAAAACAATGCCGTTTTCAAAGATACTCCTGTCATCATGCTTTCAAGTAAAGATGGCCTTTTTGACCGAGCGAAAGGACGCGTAGTCGGTGCAGAACAATACCTAACAAAACCATTTGCTAGGGATGACCTTCTTAATGCAATTCGTACTCACCTGCTAGAAAAATAACACCAAGGACCAACCGAATATGGCTCTAATTCTTATTGCAGATGACTCTCCAACAGAAATTTATGTGCTTAAAAAAATATTGGAGAAACACAACCACCAAGTGATTACAGCGGAAGATGGCGAGCAAGCTGTAGAAATGGCCAATAAAGAGCAACCTAAGTTAATTCTGATGGATGTTGTGATGCCAAAGTTAAATGGTTTTCAAGCGACTCGTCGTTTAAGCAAAGAGGCAGCAACACAAAATATCCCTGTCATTATTGTTTCATCTAAAAATCAAGAAACAGATAAGTTATGGGGAATGAGACAAGGCGCTAAAGGCTATATAGGCAAACCGGTCACTGAAGACCATCTCATTCAAGAAATAAATTCGCTACTTGAGGTGAACTCATGAGTGAACTGAAATCACCTACAGATATGTTTGCGCTGTTAAAAGATATCCAACATCGCAGCCAACAAAGTGCGGCAAAACACTCTAAGCAAGATGTACATGGCTCGTGGACTGCCATTGGTTTTCGTATTGCTGAACAGCGCTTCCTTGTCCCTTTAAACGAAACACGTGAAGTATTTACAGTGCCATCACAAATTACCGCCGTACCAAAGTCACAACCTTGGGTCTTTGGCATCGCCAATTTGCGTGGTGAATTATTACCTCTTTTTGACCTCAAGTATTTTTTATACGGTACGGCAACAAAAATCAATAAACGTAGTCGTATTGTTGTCAACAACCACCCCAAGCTGTATTCAGGTTTACTTCTAGACGAAGTCTTTGGCTTGAAACATTTTCAACAAGAGCCTGAACTCCAAGATGATTTATCTGATAATGCTATTTCTGCGTACGTCACCGGAAGCATTGATCAACAAGACATGACCTGGAATGTATTTAGTTTTAAGAAACTTGCTGCTGATCAGCGTTTTTTAAATGCTGCCGTGTAATATTTTGATTTTAGGAAAATCACTATGAATTCAACAAGTAAACTTTTTTTCTCATCGCTCAGCTCAAAAAGTAATTTACCCGTATTATTTATTACGATTATCTTTGCTATTTTGACAATTACTGGCGTCGGACTATTGGCGATGGGAATGTCTGAGCTTATATGGAGTGACCCTGTTATTTTTGCTGCCGGTATTATTGTCAGCTTTGTTATCACCCTGATTCTGACATTAAGATTATCGATGGCGCCTTTAGCTGCAATCACCAACTCCCTTGAAGTAATGGAAGTGCAAAACCGCCATAACCAAGATGCGATTTTACAATTGCTGGATGAAATGGGTGATCTAGCCGACGGCGATCTGACCGTAACGGCAACCGTGACTGAAGATATTACCGGCGCGATTGCTGACTCAGTCAATTATACAATCGATGCCTTACGTGACCTTGTTGAAAATATCAATTCAACCACCGTACATGTATCTTCAGCCGCACAAGAAACGCAGGCAACTGCGATACATCTAACCGATGCCAGTGAACATCAAACACAACAAATAACCGAAGTAAGTACCGCAATCAGTGAAATGGCGGGCTCGATTGAACAAGTATCTCAAAACGCGAGTCAATCTTCAGACGTTGCGAAACAGTCTGTACAACTTGCCGCACAAGGTACTGATGCTGTGAAGAAAGCCATCACCGGTATGGATACTATTCGTGAACATATTCAAGAAACATCTAAACGTATCAAACGACTTGGGGAAAGTTCTCAAGAAATCGGTGATATCGTTGAACTAATCAATGACATCGCTGAGCAAACAAATATTCTGTCTCTCAACGCTGCTATCCAAGCGACCATGGCCGGTGAAGCCGGTCGAGGCTTTGCCGTTGTTGCCGACGAGGTACAGCGATTAGCTGAACGTTCTAGTAATGCAACCAAACAAATTGATGCTCTGGTAAGAACTATCCAAAGTGATACCAATGAAGCGATCAGCTCAATGGAACAAAGTACTTCAGGGGTAGTATTAGGGGCTAAATTATCACAAGATGCGGGTACCGCTCTTGAACAAATTGAAGCCGTATCTCATCAATTAGCCGACCTCATTAACAATATCTCTGACGCAGCGAAGCAACAAGCACAAGCGGCGATCGGTACATCTGATAGCATGAATGTTATCCAAGAAATTGCAATGCAAACATCGACCGGTACGAATGAAAGTGCTGCGTCAATCGGACGACTCTTAGATTTAACAGATGAACTGCGTAAATCTATTTCTGGTTTCACTTTACCTTCATAATGAACAGGTATTTTAAAGATGATTTCTTTTACTTTTAATACGTTAACGGCTGTTCTGGAGTAATACATGGCACGGACAATTAGTGGCAACTATAACGCACTAGCCTGGGTGCAAGATGAAGTTCAGAAATCACTTGATGATGCGCTTCAGTCGTTGACGAGCTATATTAATGATTCAGCTGATAGTGCTGCTATCAACACCTGTATCACCCAGCTACTGCAAGTCAGCGGTACAGTAGAAATGTTAAATCTTCATGGGGCACATTTATTAGCCAGTGAATTATTAACCTCTGCCACCGCACTTCGCGATCAACAACAGGATGGACAAACAGCCTCTCAAGATAGTCTATTAAAAGCCTTACTACTGCTGCCAAACTATCTGCAGCTTATTAGCCCACAACTTGACGATCACCCTTTACGTCTCATCACAACAGTCAATGAGTTACGTCACGCTCGAGGTGATGAAGAAATAGAAGCAACTAGCCTCTTTAACCCATTACTCTCTATTCACCTTCCTGAGTTTATAGCACCTGCTCCGAACACCCCTAAGCCAATGATAAATATGTCGCTCGAGAAAGTGAGCCACATTTTTCAAATTTCACTCGTCGATTGGTTTAAAAATGATAATCAAACAGCCTTACAAAGAATGGCTGATATTCTGCATTATTTACGCCTATCTAGTATGCAGGAACGTTCGGTTATTCTCTGGTGGACAGCAGAAGGACTTATCGAAGCATTATTAGATGGTGGACTGCTTGCTAATTCAGAGGTCAAACTTAAAATAGGTCAGCTGAGTAAGCCTATTAAGATTTTCACTCATAAAAGTGAACAAGATTTACACGCTGTTTACCCAACAAAATTAGTACAAGAGATTCTACTATTAATAGCTCGGGCAACAAGCAATGGTAAACATGCATTTTTAATCAAAAACACCTTCCACTTAGACTTTTTTGATGCACAGCAACAGCAAAAAATCTATAATTTTAGTGGTAGTGCCGTAGCAGATGCTCATTCTGAACTGTTAAACCAATTAGATGAAATAAAAGAATATATCGATCAATTTGACCGACATGCAGACCATTCATTTGATTCGATCAAGCTGGTTCCTAAGCAATTAGAAACAATGGCCAACACATTTCAATTGTTGGCAGACAATACATCAAGTGCTCTACTACAGCAACAAGCTGAAACTTATACACAACTCGTAGAAGAGCAAAACCTACCTGACGATGAGTTACTGCTCTCCTTGGCGAATGATCTGCTCAAAATCGAAACGCAACTACAGCGTAAGGGCCATATTGATTCCAATCTATCAACAGATACTAGTGAATTGCAAAATACTGTTCTGCTTGAATGTCAGAATGACCTCAATGACGTCAAAGAAACACTGAGCACCTTATCTAATCAAACGGATAATGCCTCTGCTACGCTCAACAACGCTGCGGATCAATTAATACGAATTTCAAATACGCTACTGATGATTAATTTAAATCAAGTAGCAAGCTTATTTGAAAATACCGCCAAACAAATGAAACTGATGGTCAGTGAAGAACAGGATTTTTCAAATCAAGAACTCAATTGGTTTGCAGATATTATTGCCTTTGCAGATCTCTATATGGATCTCCTACGTCAAGGTGGCAGCTCAGACCAGACTCAATTACTCATTGATGGCCAAGGTACACTATTAAAATTTAATCAACTCAGTCCTCTCAGCACAGGCGATCTATTGCTCAATGAGAATTTAACAACAGAAGAATTAGAACCGGCTGATGAATTATCAATTGCAGAGCTAGAACCGGCTGATGAATTATCAATTGCAGAGTTAGAACCGGCTGATGAGTTCACAATTGCAGAGCTAGAACCGGCAGATGAGTTCACAATTGCAGAGCTAGAACCGGCAGATGAATTATCGATTACAGAGCTAGAACCGGCAGATGAATTATCGATTGCAGAGCTAGAACCGGCAGATGAATTATCGATTGCAGAGCTAGAACCGGCAGATGAATTATCGATTGCAGAGCTAGAACCGGCAGATGAATTATCGATTGCAGAACTAGAACCGGCAGATGAATTATCGATTGCAGAACTAGAACCGGCAGATGAATTATCGATTGCAGAACTAGATACAACACCAAGCTTCGCTGAAAATATTGATCCTGAAATTGCTGAGATTTTTATTGAAGAAGCCGACGAAGTATTAGCAGAGTTGGATCATTTAATTCCTGCCTGGCAATCAGATCATAATCTTGACACACTTAATACCATTCGCCGTCACTTCCATACGCTTAAAGGCAGTGGCAGAATGGCTGGTGCAATGGTCATTGGTGAACTTGCATGGTCTGTTGAAGATAAATTAAACCATATTATAGAGGGCACAACGCCAGTTTCATCAAGTATAGATAAGCTTCTCCCTGAAAGCTGTCAGGCGATTCAACAGTTAATCGCTAACTTCATCAAAGGTGATCTCTCAGAACCTGACGATCTTGAGGCACTTCTCAATAGTGCCAGTATCACTACGGATGAAAGCAAAGATGAAACACCTCAACAAACAGGCGTTGAGTCTTATATCAACAGCCTAGTTCAAACTGATACACAGCAACAAACAGGTGTTGAAACTTATATCAACAGCCTAGTTCAAACTGATACACAGCAAGAAACGGGCGTTGAGTCTTATATCAACAGCCTAGTTCAAACTGAAACACAGCAAGAAACGGGCGTTGAAACTTATATCAACAGCCTAGTTCAAACTGAGACACAGCAGGAAACGGGTGTTGAAACTTATATCAACAGCCTAGTTCAAACTGAAACACGCCAACAAACAGGTGTTGAAACTTATATCAACAGCCTAGTTCAAACTGAGACACAGCAGGAAACGGGTGTTGAAACTTATATCAACAGCCTAGTTGAAGTTGAAGTTGAAGTTGAAGTTGAAGTTGAAGTTGAAACAAATCTATCTGAGGATGATGAGCTACAAGAGATATTCCTTCATGAGGCAGCACAACATATTACAAGCTTCAAAACATCTTTAGAAACAGCTCAATCGCCTTTTAAACTACCTAAAGAACTGCTCCGTGCCGCACATTCATTAAAAGGCTGTGCCAATATTGCTCAAGTCATGCCGGTAGCCGCAGTAGCGGTACAGTTAGATAAATCTTTACGTGTTATCTACGAAAACGATATCTCACTTGATGACGTAGCTTTATCACTATTGGTAGAAACGATCGCTGGGCTTGATGACTTTATTTGCTATTTAGAAACACCACTGTCTGATGAGCCTGATATTTTGCCGCTACTGGAAAATATTGTTCAAATAACGCCACAGATTGAAGAAAAACAGGATGAGAGGCAAGAAAAATTAATTGATCCTGAGTTTTTGGTTGTTTATCTAGAAGAAACGGATGAGTTATTAAGCCAATATACTCAAGAATTAGCACTACGTCAGCAGCACCCTGATGATCCGCAATACCAGGAGGCGATTCACCAAACACTTTCAGTTCTGACAGAAAATTCACAACATGCCAATAATCCTGTCCTTGCTGAGCTTTACCAATTACTGGATCAATTAACCCAACAATCTGATCTTAGAAGTGCTGAATTTGTCGCCTTAATCGATCATGGTTATGAAGAAATTAATAATCAGATTGAAAACTTAATTCAAAATAAACCTGCAGCAGATATAAGCGATTTCGAGCAACAAGTTGAAACATTTATAAATCGCATAGAAGATGACAATCTCGCTCCGCAAACATCAATAGAATGGTTTACCATTCCGCAAGAAGATCCAGAGCTACTCGAGGCATTTACAGAAGAATGTGCCGAGTTACTTGAATCTAGTAATAATGCGATAACAAATTGGCAACAAGATCATCACAACTCTAAAGCGTCGATGCAATTACAACGTGTACTCCATACCATCAAAGGTGGTGCGCGTTTAACAAATCTCCGACCAATTGCTGATCTGACCCACCATACAGAATCCCTAGTATTTTTGGTGGCCGATCAACAACAAGAGCCTAATGATGATTTCTTCAGCTTATTACAACGCTCACAAGATCGCCTATCTGAAATGCAGGAATTACTCGCTGATAGAGAAAACATTCCTTTTGCACATGATTTATTAACTGAAATTGCCCATTTCACCGGCCAGGCCGTACCTAAACAGGCTGTTACTGAAACAATGGCCGCTGCAACAACGACTGACACATCTACACAAGATGAGGCGTCAAGCACAGGTAATGAGCAAATCCGAATTCGTGCTGATTTACTCGACTTCCTGACTAATTTCACCGGTGAAGTAAATATTTCTCGTGACCGTGTTGGTCAGCAAAACTCCGCTATTAAACAACAATTAGTTGAGATGGAATCAACGGTTAGTCGTCTACAGGATCAATTACGTAATTTAGAAATTGAAACAGAAACTCAGATTCTATTCCGCTATGAGGATGAATCTAAAGAACAACAATCAGATTTCGATCCACTCGAATTTGATCGATTTTCTATGATTCAACAATTATCACGTAGCTTAACGGAAAGTGTAAGTGATATGACCGAAATCACCCAGTCAATTGATGATATTGTCCGTGATTCCGATGCCATTTTGCTACAACAATCTCGCCTGAGTGCAGATCTAGAACAAGGTTTGATGAATACGCGCTTATTGCCTTTCACACGACTGGTACCACGTTTTGAACGCATCATCCGCCAAGTCAATTCCGAGCTCAACAAACAGGCGATACTGACTGTACACGGTGCAGAACGAGAACTCGATAGAACGATACTTGATCGCATTGTTGCACCACTTGAGCATCTAATCAGAAATGCGATCGCTCATGGTATTGAATCACCGTCTGATCGCAAGCAAGCAGGCAAAAATGAAATGGGGCAGTTGACCTTATCTATTGTCAGAGAAGGTTCCGAGGTACTACTTTCTTTATCTGATGATGGCCAAGGTATTAATGTTGAAAAGGTTCGCCAAAAAGCGCTTCAACAAAACCTTATCAATCCGGAAAACATGCCTTCTGATGAAGAATTAATCCAATTAATCCTTACCTCTGGTTTTAGTACAGCAGATAGCGTATCTCAGCTTGCAGGCCGTGGCGTAGGTATGGATGTGGTCGGAAATGAGATTCGGTCATTAAAAGGGCGACTGTCAATCCAATCTATTGAAGGACAAGGTACTACCTTTAATATCCGCCTACCGATGACATTATCCATCATGCAAGCACTTCTTGTCAGTAGTCATGATGAACAGTTCGCAATCCCTCTAACGGCTGTCTATGCAGGTTCACGCATCTCTGTAGGGGAAATTGAAAACTTACTAAATCAAGAAGGTGAAGCACAATATGAATTTAACGGTGAATATTACCGCTTTATTCCCTTAGCTAATCTACTTGAAAAACCACTATCACTACCTGAAGATCCTAAATTACAATTACCAATATTACTGTTCAAATTTGGTGATATGGATATTGCATTACTGGTTGACTCCATTAATAGTAACCGTGAAATCGTGCTCAAATCGATGGGCCAACAATTAGGCCATATTAACTCGGTGACTGGGGCCACTATTCTTGGTGATGGTCAAGTTGTGTTTATCCTTGATATTCCAACGCTCGTAGATACAACAGACTTACGCGCAAGTGATGATAGCCTAGAAGATGAGTTAACATCACCTGCCATTGATCGTACCCCTATTGCGATGGTTGTTGATGACTCAATTACCATGCGTAAAGTCTCTGGCAATCTATTAAAACGTCATGGTTTTGATGTTATTACCGCGAGAGATGGTGTCGATGCTGTTGCTCAGCTAAATGAACAAGTACCCGATATTATATTACTCGATGTTGAAATGCCGCGAATGGATGGTTTTGAGTTTGCAGCCTTAGTGCGAGGTATTGAGCAATATGCCAAACTACCGATTATCATGATCACCTCTCGTACTGGTGATAAACATCGCAACCGAGCCAAAAATATTGGTGTCAATGCCTACCTAGGAAAACCATATCAAGAATTAGAGCTTGTCGAAACAATGCAACAGTTACTTGGTAACAACTATCCTCATGCTAAGCACTAAACTGGGAAACCCTCATGGCTGAAAACTCTTCTGACTTTATTCCTTGCATGCTCATTCCCTTGCAGCAGCACTATCTATTATTGCCAAACTCAACAATAGCTGAAGTCTTTCCAATGCCGCATAATATACAATCCGTTGATGATAAACCTCAATACTGGGTCGGACACTATGATTGGCATGCTAAACAACTACCCGTTATCGATTTAGAAAGCCTAGTAGAAACAGATACCTACGACACTAGCGATGCCAATAAACTCTGTGTATTGCACGGTATCAATGCCAGTGCAGATATTAGCGTTTATGCCTTACCTTGTTATGGTGCGCCACAACTAATTCATCTTGATGAGTCAGCATTAAAGTTGGCTAAAGATGGCTTTGATTCGGAATTCTTGCATTATCAAATTCAAATTGGTAAAAAAATAGCCTATATCCCAAATTTAGATAAAATTGAGGCAGCACTGAGCCAATAATACGGTCTCAAGTCAAGCCTAGCCCACCATGTTTATCAGCCGAGTTCTTATTGTCAGTTGCCTCACTGTTTTGTTAATGACAAACAGTTTTGCCGCGAACCCACCACAGTTGAATAAACAACGAATCATTTTTCAACAAGCGCAAAAAGCACTACAGACGAATCAGATCAGTCAATTTAATACATTACTCAGCCAACTTAATGACTATCCACTACAAGCTTATTTACAATACTTATATTTAAGTCATCGTCTAAATCACACTGACGATCACACTATCGCTACCTTCATTAAGGATCATCAAGGTAGTTTTTATGCAGATAGACTGCATAATCGTTGGTTGAATCGCCTCGCTCATGATAAAAAATGGCCCGTCTTTTTAAGTAATTACAAGCAGTCATCATCAGCCAAACGTCAATGTTTACGCCTACAAGCACTTATCTCAACGGGAAAAGGACAGCAGGCATTAGATGAGGCTGCTCCACTATGGTTAGTATCTCGTTCACAAGACAAAGCCTGTGATCCCGTTTTTAAATACTGGCAGGCTCAAAGCCAGCTGAGTAATGAGCTTCGTTGGCAGCGTATTATGCTCGCCTTATATGATAATCAATTTAGTCTCGCTAACTATCTGGCTAAATCACTTGATAAACCAGCACAAGCTCAGAAGATGGTAGCGCTATGGAAACAAGCTCATCAATCACCCCATCGGATTCTCAAGTCGCTTCCTAGCACCAACAAACACGCACTTTCTCAAGATAATGCGCTTAACCGAGATATTATCAAGCATGCCATTCAACGACTGGCACGTAAATCGACTGATAAAGCATTCGAGACATGGCAACGCATTCAGCCCGCTTACCGCTTTAGCGAACAGGATAAACTCACTGTCCAACGTTATATCGCAAACCGTGCTGCGTTAAACCGTGAAGATCGCAGTTTAGAATTTTTTGCCAATATTCCTGCAGAACCTTGGCGTGTTCGTGCCGCATTATGGCAACAAGACTGGCAGGCCAGCCAAGATGCTATTTTAGATCTTAATCTCAATGAGCAGGTATCACCACGCTGGCAATATTGGTTGGCTCGTAGTCATGCAGAATTAGGTGAGCAACAATATGCAAACGATATTTATCAAGCGCTGATCCCGCAACGTGATTATTATAGCTTCCTTGCTGCAGACCAATTACAGCAAGCCTATCAAATGAATCACAATCCTATTGCAATCACACAAAGTGAACTGGACAAATTCTCTCAACGCCCTGCTGTGAATCGATTAAGAGAATTTCATGCACTCAAACTAAATCTCCAGGCACGCAGGCAAGCCTATGCACTGCAAGTGAGATTATCGGTTCCAGAATTACAATTATTAGCGACACTCACTCATCAATGGGGCTGGCACAATCAAACCATTGCCCTACTCGGCAAAGCAAAATATTGGGATGCCTTAGATCTACGCTTTCCAATCGTTTACGATACCGCCATGCTCAAAGCAGGAAAAAAAAATGGACTGGATCCCTCATGGCTGTTTGGTATTGCTCGCCAAGAAAGTGCATTTAACCCAAGGGCGCGTTCACATGTCGGTGCAACAGGTCTAATGCAACTGATGCCCAAAACAGGACAATTAATTGCTCGCCTGATTAATCAGCCCTTGAAAAAGACCTCCGAGCTATTAAACCCAGATAGAAATATACAACTCGGTAGTGCCTATTTACGTCGAATGTATGATAAAAATCAACATAATCCGGTGTTAGCAACGGCATCCTACAATGCTGGTCCTCATCGAATAAAGCGTTGGCTTCCCAGTCAAGATCTCGCGGCTGATATTTGGATTGAAAATATCCCCTATACAGAAACCCGACGTTACACACAAAGTGTGCTGAGTTATGCTGCTATTTTTGACTATCAACGCAAACAAGCTATTAAGCCATTATCAAATAGAATGCCTGTGGTAAAAGCGAAAAAGCCTTAAACTGTTTTATCCCCAACTACTTGGAAAGATATGAATTGTTATCTTGTCGGCGGCAGTATCCGCGATCAACTACTCGGTTTACCAACAAAAGATCGAGATTGGGTAGTGGTTGGTAGTACGCCAGAACAAATGCTTGCCGAAGGTTATCAAGCAGTTGGCAAAGATTTTCCCGTGTTCTTACATCCTAAGACGCATGAGGAATATGCACTTGCACGTACCGAACGAAAAACGGCGCCAGGCTACCGTGGTTTTGTTGTGCACGCAGCGCCCGATGTAACATTAGAACAAGATCTTGCTCGCCGCGACCTGACTATTAATGCCATTGCTCAAGCGGATGATGGCGCCTTGATTGATCCTTTTAATGGTCAACAAGATCTGCAAGATAAAATACTTCGTCATGTCTCTCCCGCATTCACAGAAGATCCCGTCCGTGTATTACGTATTGCCCGTTTTGCTGCGCGTTTTGGCTTTACCATTGCAGATGAAACCACGCAGCTTATTCAACAAATGGTCGCCACTAAAGAACTTGATCATTTGGTCTCTGAACGTGTCTGGCAAGAGCTTGTGAAAGCACTGGACACAGATCAACCTTCCTTATTTTTTATGGCATTGCGTGATACCGGTGCACTTGCCAGTCTTTTCCCCGAAGTAGATCGTTTATTTGGTGTACCTCAAGTGCCTAAATGGCATCCAGAAATTGATACCGGCATCCATGCCATGCTGGTGCTTGATCAAGCCGCCAAGCTTAGTAAGGAAATCACCGTGCGTTTTGCCGCACTGTGCCATGATCTGGGTAAAGGGTCGACACCTGAAGATGTGCTGCCACAGCATATTGGCCATGAAAAAAGAAGTGTCGAGCTCACTGCCAATTTATGTCAACGTCTACGAGTACCTAAAGATATTCAATCACTCGCTGTAAAAGTCGCTGAATATCATACTCATGTTCATTTATTATTCGAACTCCGCCCAGCAACAATTTTAAAGGTCTTCGAAGCACTTGATGCCTTTCGTCGCCCGGAACGCTTTGACCAATATTTACTGGCCGGTGAAGCAGATTTTCGCGGTCGCCCGGGTTATGAAGATCTACCTATGCCAGAAAAAGATGCGTTTAAGCGTTGTTTCCTTGCTGTTCAAGCAGTGACAGCAAAGCCTTTTGTTGAAGCTGGTTTACAAGGCCCAGCTATCGCTAAAGCAATGCATGAACAACGTGTACAAGCGATAAAAAAAATAATGGATGACATAAGCAGCGCAGAATAAAATTCGAGTGATCACACATTGCTCTACATAACGTATAATTAACCGTTTAACCAAACCAATATGGAGCCTTACCTATGAGCAGCCCTATTTCTGCCAACTGGACTAGCGTAAATGCCGCTTGCCAACCTTTAGTTGATAGTCTCATTGCTGATGCACAAGCACTACAACTTGACATCAGCACGCTAAGCAATGGTACTCGCATTGTTGATGCTGGAATTAATTGTGTTGGTGGTTTAGAAGCCGGTCGTCTCATTGGTGAAATTTGCATGGGTGGTCTAGGTACAGCTACATTAGGCACTAATAGTGGTTTTGACAACTGGCCATGGTCAGTCAATGTTCATGCTAAAACACCTGTTTTAAGCTGTTTAGGTAGCCAATATGCTGGCTGGAGTTTGTCTCACGAAAAATTCTTTGCTCTAGGTTCTGGTCCTGGCCGTGCTTTAGCCGGTAAAGAAGAAGTCTTGAAAGAGTTTGGCTATAAAGATGAAGCTGAAACAACCACCATCGTTTTAGAAGTAGATTCATTTCCACCTATCGAAGTGGCGGAAAAAGTCGCCAGAGACTGTGGCATCAAAGCTGAACACTTAACCTTTATTTTAACACCGACATCAAGCCTTGCTGGTGTTATGCAAATTGCCATCCGTGTACTTGAAGTGGCCATGCATAAAGCACATACATTACATTTCCCTATGGATAAAATCATTGATGGTTTTGGCGTGACACCCGTTGCACCGCCAGGTGGCGACTTCATGACAGGTATGGGCCGTACTAATGATGCGATTCTTTACGGCGGCATGGTGCACTTATTTGTTAAATCAACTGATGAAGAAGCACAAGACTTAGCGGAGAAATTACCAAGTAATACCTCTTCAGACTATGGTCGCCCATTTGGTGAAGTGTTCAAATCTTATGATTTTGACTTCTTCAAAGTTGACCCAATGTTGTTCAGTCCAGCAAAAGTGATTGTCACCAATGCTAATACAGGTAAGAGTTTTACTGCTGGTGAATTAAATCCTGAGTTATTAACCACGTCATTCGGTTTATAACAGCAATTATTCTGGGCTAGTCTCCATCACGTGATACTAGCCCAGCTTTTAAGTTAAACAATCAATGTCTTCACCTAAAATTGTCATTTTTAACGATACTCATGGCTGGCACAGCGAACAGCTTGTAGATGCATTACAGCTGCTTGGCATTAACGCCATTTTGGCCGATCTTGCCGACTGTACTATCGATCTCGACCAGCCAAGTGGCTTGTTCATTCCAGGTTTTGAAAATGCACTTCCCGCTGCCGCAATGGTGCGAGGTATTGCCCCTGGAAGCCTAGAACAAATTACCCTACGTATGGATGTACTCCATACGCTAGCGGAATTGAATGTCCCGGTATTTAATCCAGCAATCGCTATTGAACATACCGTCGATAAGGCACGCACCTCATTACGACTGCATTTAGCTGGGCTCAACACTCCCAAAACATGGGCTACGGAAAATAAAGCCTTAGCTCGAAACATTGCCGCAGTACAATTTAGCAAAGGCGTAACACTGGTGATCAAGCCGCTGTTTGGTTGCATGGGTAAGGGCATTGAAAAAATCACTGATCTCGCTCAGTTTGATGCCATTCAAGCCGTTGGCGATGCGTTTTATATGCAGGAATATATCGCTCCTTTTGAGCAAGGTCATTGGCAAGATTGGCGTTTAATGGTGATCGATAATCAAGTGTGTGCCGCCATGTCTCGCCGTTCACAGCATTGGATCACCAACTTTGCCCAAGGTGCAGAATGTTTTGCAACCACCATCACCGCCGAAATGGAGCAACTCGCCATTAAAGCCTGCCAAGCGGTGCAAGCTGACTATGCTGGCGTCGATCTCATTCGTAATCAAGATGGTAGTTACACCGTATTAGAAGTTAATAGTGTGCCAGCATGGAAAGGTTTATTCCAAGCAACAGGGATCAATGCAGCCAAGCACTTAGCAGAAGCATTAGCCAAACGTATAATACCCTCACACTCAAATACACGTGATCATGCTCAGTACTAACACCATTCAACAGAGTATTGTTTGGGCATGCATACAGGAAGTTTCAGCACCCAAACCTGGCAATGTTAACCTCATTAGTGACGGGCATAATATGCAAGTAGCTGACTTTATTAAAAGTGCTCATGCCATCGCCCCTGCTTTAACAATAAAAAATGCCTCTGTTGGCGAACGTATTCTAAAAGCAATTCAAGCAACTCAAGACGTAGTGAATTGTAATACTAATTTAGGCATTGTTTTATTATTTGCCCCTTTATGTGCAGCCATTGAGCAATGTGACAAGTTTAGCGATTTGCCACAACACTTAGCGCGCACCTTGAATAATCTAAGTATTGAAGATGCAAAAACCTGCTATCAGGCTATTCGTTTAGCACATGCCGGTGGTTTAGGTAGCGTAGCAGATCAAGATATCAATCACATACCCACAGTAAGTCTATTACAGGCAATGAACGAGGCTAAAGAGCGAGATTCTATTGCTGCCCAATACCTAAATAACTATCACGATATTTTTAATATTGGTTTAGAAAAGTTGACAGATTCGATTAATTGTGGGGAAAGTGTTGAATGGGCAACTACTTTCGCGTATCTTTGTCTGTTATCGTCTATTCCAGATACCTTAATTGGTAGAAAACAAGGGCAGAGGACGGCTCAAATGGTCACTGATAAAGCACAAGACTTTATACGTAAGTCAGGTGAAATCAAGGGCTTAAAGAGTTTTTCTTCTGAACTTAATAGCTGGGATAAAGAATTAAAAGGGGATGCCATCAACCCTGGTACCACCGCTGATTTGACCGCAACTGCATTATTGTTGCGCGCGTTTCAGCAGGCATTCACTTCACACAGGATTTCAGTATGATGCTGCTAAATATAGCAACGCCAGCTGAGCAGGATATACGTTCCTTGAATTACGTATAAGCTCACCTTAAATAAGGTGGGTAGTAAAATGGGCCTTTTTAATAATATTTTTGGAACAGGAATAAATAACATGACAGTTATCGACCGCGTACTTGTAGGTGAATCTTTAGTAATTGAAGATGGTGACCTAGACAACGTATCACACATTGATTTAATCATGGGCCCACGTGGCTCAGCAGCAGAAGATGCTTTCTGCCGTACTTTAACAGACCAAAAAGCAGGCGTTAACGGTTTATTAGCCGTTGTTGCTCCTAACCTAATGGTTAAGCCAGCTACAGTAATGTTTAACAAAGTTACAATCAAAAACATGAAACAAGCTGTACAAATGTTCGGCCCAGCACAACGTGGTGTTGCAATGGCTGTTGCTGAATGTGTTGAAGATGGCACAATCCCAGCTGCTGAAGCTGATGATTGCTTCATCTGTGTTGGTGTTTTCATCTCTCCAACTGCTGATAGTGACCAAAAGATCCAAGACTGGAACTACCGTGCAACTAAAGAATCAATCAAACGTGCTGTTGCTCGTGAGCCATCTGCAGCTGACGTTGTAGCACAATACAAAGCTAGTGAGCATCCTTTCGCTGCAGGCTAAGCTTTAAGTATTAAGTTACAAAAAGCTATATTAGAACGCCGTTGTCTCGCAAGAGACAACGGCGTTTCTATTTATGGCTTGTCTAAATAAGCCTTAATAGCCGTTTTCTCTATTCTGCCATCATGCAAGGCGCTGGCAACTAACACGCGTTTTATGCCCCGCTTTTGTAAAGCCATCAAATCCTGCTCAGATCGCACACCACCAGCGGCTATGATGTCACTATTAGATCGCTGTTTTAAATCTGCAAGTAATGTTAGATCT